>WLWD01000418.1_pt1 | contig 119110 bp, 69 predicted proteins | sample 6712731 | NCBI WGS metagenome assembly WLWD01 (sample SAMN12718690, study PRJNA576275) | sponge metagenome | isolation source: marine sponge | host: Mycale hentscheli | place: New Zealand: South Island, Marlborough, Capsize Point | collected 2014-11-01
TCATAAAATAGTGGCAGAAGTGAATTTATGACTGGAGGATCAGCAGGAGTAGGTGCCAAAGAGGCATGAAAAGCTGCCCAAGATATACTTTGTTCCGTCCCTAGCTTCTCATTTTGAGCAAGCAACTGAAGACTGTGTATAATCCACTTGTCTTCATCAGCTTTGCCACTGTCTAGAACCCTTATTTCTTCAGCGGATTGAACATACTCAGACACAGTTAAATTGTTCATTTTGCAAGAAATAGCTGGTACATTAACATAGCTATCTGGAAGAGAATACTTGCATGATGAATTTGGCTGTATTCTGAGCGGTTCTTTACATGTACCTGAATTTGACGCTGAGGGAAATTGAAACACACTAATACCAGTACCATGAAATGACCCCAGAGCAGTTGTAGCGGAAGGATTGTGGTCAATATTATCCAAAGCTCCTACTGTGAACAAACCTTTCCGTAGATTAGCTGGACAAACTAATTTCTGCTCTTCAAACTGCTTACACACTGCTGAAGCTAGAGCTCCTTTTATTTCCAACACACGATTATAGCTAACAGAGATTCCTAGCTTGTGAAAGCAGTTCACCAAATCTTTACTTCTAGTTATCGTATGCAATTTTAAACCCAAATAAAGGGGAAGTGGTGGCTCCCGTTCTTTGCTTTGCCAAGTTTTGGTTGTAACTACTGAGGACTTGATCTTAGTTTTGTAGTAAATAAGCTGAGCAATGGTAAGTGAAGCCTGGTTGTCAAAGTCAGTCTGCTTACTCTCCATGCTAGAACCATGCAGCAAAATTGAAACAAAATGTTTCAAAGTCATAGGTAGAGCTGAATCTTGACAGTCTGAAGGAAACTGCCCTTCAAAGGGTAGTGGTTTCCAAGATAATATCTCCCTTCTCAAAAGTTTTACAGCCTGTGCAATAATAAGAGCATCTGATTCATAATCATGAAAATTAACAGCATCTTTCAGCAGTTTTTTCATGCCTTCATTAAATACAATCAATACATTTTTCCCATCACTTTGTTCCTGACAATCACCAGAGAAGTGATTGAGCAATTTGATCTTTAGTCTAGTTTTATTGGTCATTACATCACATCCAAGATCATTTATTCTCCCTTGATACAAATGATAGAGGTCTGCGAGTTTAAAAATGAAGTTACCAGCTTCCATGCTACTCTCAATATACGACAGAAGTTCAACAAATACCTGAGCTTGGATTATGCTCACTTCATTTTTAGAGCTACTATCAGGTTTAGCTCTCTGGGCACTCCTGTACCTACTCTTATATGTTGACAAACAATTAAAATGGTACTTGGCCTCTATTGCAACCAGGTCACCCCCTGAAATTCGTGCTAGTAGCTTCGTATCATGCAACTCGGTAGCCATTTCCCGCAAGGTGCGATCAAAATTCATGGTTTCACATTCATGAAGCTTACCACTGACTTGAGAGCAGAATATACAGCATGCTTGGTTAGGAGTGCCCATAGACCTTCTCTTTGATTTTCTCTGGACATCACTGGCACTTCCTTCCAGTTGTCTTTTCTTGCTCAATTTATCCTTCAGATGAGCCAACTTGGACGAAGCAAACTTTAAGTGGCATGACTTATGCCATTTCGCTCTAAAAGTCATGAAAGTTTCAGCATTGTCTTCACTGCTAAAGTGCACTGGAACTGGTAATGATTGGAGCCTATCAAATTCTTCCACAGCAGCTAAGAACCTCATGTACACTTCCTGACCATTATTGTGGTTGCTGTCTGCTGGGCACTTCAGATTCCCACCACCTTCACCACAGATAACACACAACTCCCAATCCATAACTTACTTATAGCACACCACTAGACATGTGGCTAAATATTTTCGCGTTTTTTATTTTCGCTATACAATGGCAATGGTGCGCGAAATTAAATATTTTCGCGAATTTCGCATTTGCAATAGTGGTGAAAGAAGAGCATCACACTGACTTATTTAGTGGTTCTGTGGATGGCACCCCTTCTAAAATTAATTTATATATGCTAAAGAATGAACATAAAATATTTCACACTTTGGACCAGCGTGTAACAATAATGAGTAAAAATGAAGGCTTCCTGCCTAACTATTAGTGAAATATGGAATGGGTTTGCCCACTAAACGAACACAATAATGTACGGGTCAAAGTACAAAATGATATACACATAAACAAATATTCCTAATTTTTTAAAGTGTTACACCCTGATAACATTTCATTTTCTTCTCTCACTCGCAAACAATATATAATATTAGACCTCAGTTATGCCTGAATACACACACTTTACACCAACTGCTCAGAGAAAGAACTTACTGGCTGTTCCAGCAGTTACATCAACATTGAGAATGGCAAAGCCAATAGGACGTGGTCCAGACAGTATTCCTACTTGCAACTGGTGTGAACTACTCTGTTCATCTCCAGTATAAGTTGAATTAAAGAACCCCATTACTAAAATACATAAACATACAGAAGTATTAATTCAATCTAAGCATGCAGGTACAATTCACACACATACACACACTCTTTAACTGTCAGAGTTATACTATAAATATAAAATATATGCGAGGGATTCCAAAATAAATAGCTTTTTTTTAGCTGTACTGTTAAAAACAACAACAACTAACAAACAAATAAAGGCAAGCAGAACAAGGATACAAGTTCCTGAGGTTTAGGCTAACCCTAGCTCAATCCACCACCTGTCATCACTCGGATAAGACCGCCAATAGGCTGTACATAATATTTCCTATGCTAGGCCTAACAGTTCCAATATACCAAATATATTATATATATATATACATATAATAGGTGGTTCACAGTCCCATGTTTACTGAGTAATAAGTTGGTGGAGAACAAAATTTTATTCTGCACACACATTTGAGCTGCACCCGTACAACTGTCGGCACTCCTACATTCAATTTCGGCTTTGAATTCGCAGATGATACCCACACTTCCTGCAGCATTGCGCATTACGAACAGAAAGCCAGCAAATAGGTTGCTGTATGTTCATTTGTGTTGAGTGTGTGGGGGGCTTGCTACTAATGTATAGTCAATAAGTTAGCTAAATATGTACCAGCTAAAGTAGTCCATTCAATCAGCATTGGTATCAGCAGAATTAAATTTTGAATATTGAAGAAAAAAAAAGTGATATCAGCTCTACCATAAATATGTATTTACACATCACATACCTTACATACATACACGTATAAATCAGCAAACAAAATGGAGAAATGGCAGAAAGATAATTAACAGATATGCCAGGAGACAAACAAAGTGTTTCACTGAACGTGCTCTCACGCTTGATGCGTGTCACAAGAGTTCTGCAATTCACAATGGCAGAAATAGCTTGGAACTTACTTCGTGGACACATGAAACATGTTTCTATGCCAAAGTGTTGGTAGCTATATCCTCTGGTTATTCCGGGGCTGGAATATCTGCAGCAATAGCGTTCTAAATTAGGAACATCTACAGCACTTTGAGTTGAGCCCTGGCAACTAGTTTGCTGATAACATGTTGCCGTTTGCTGAGAATACGCTGATGCTAAAATGAATAATAAATAAATTAATTAATAACTACGTAATAATATTAATACAATTCATTAAAAGCTTGGTAAAGTTGACACCACCTCATAGACGAGAATTACTAGTTATAAACTTGTGACAATCACTCAGCCTAGACCCTTTACACTGAATTACAAGTTTCACCAATGTTCTTGCTATCCTGAGTATATAAGATTCTAAACAATTAAAACTTGAGGAAGACAAACTTATAATGTGCACAATTACAACAGTCAGTTATTATGCATGTTTATTTTCTACTATAGTCACTTTAAGACAAAAAGTATTCTTATTTTTATTTAAATGATATCAGCCAATAAAAAAAATGATAATATTAGAGCCTACTTAAAGCTGGAAAACACTTATTTCTTTTGTGTGAGTGGAAGGGGAAGGTCCAACACTGCAAGCCAATTCATTTCCTCTTCCTTTTTAATTCTGAAAGTTTCTGTACACAATCCAATGAATAAATTCAAGGCCTTCATGAGCGCTACTTGGTTGTGAGAACAATGCTACAATTCCTACCCTGTATTCAGTATTTCTATTCGTTGGCACGAATGTCAGGTAAATTAAAATACGACATAATAGCAATTTCAAATGAGCAAAAAAATGCCTACTGTATTATTAATAAGGAATAATCACAACAATCCCTTTGTACGTATTCATACTCCATACTCGACTATTAATCAGATTTATTTATTGACTAACAAATTGTGATTCACGTGTGTCCAGCTTTAAGAGTAAAAACTAGTGAATGTTTTTCTTTACTATTATTATTTTTGTGAATGATAGAATCTGAAGTTTCATACCCATGCATCAATATACATGAAGTAAAAAAAAAGTGTGGTTGTACAGCCTGTGGTTACTATCAGCTCTACTATAAATATGTACTTACACATACCTTAAATACATACACATAAATCAGCAAATAAAATGGAGAAATGGCAGTCGGTCGACTGTGCAAACAATTGCATACCAATATAAAAGTGGACTTGTTGTAAGGATGAAAAAGTAAATTTAAACAGAGGAGCTCGTGCTAATATTATCTAACTGGTCCAAAAATTGCTTCAATTCTAATGAGTGACCTGAACAGCTTCTTATCTCTTTAGACAAATGTCACGGTAATGGTTCATACCCACTATACAGACCACCCCTCATTATGGAGTACACCAAACTTATGCAAAAAGTAAAAAAATTTTTTTTTGTTTTTAACTAATAGCAAGTTGTGGACTGTTATATTTTTTATACAAGTGACATGACTAATTGCAGGCTACAGAGCAGCAAACAAAATAATGTACATGTACACAAAAATCAATTGCAGTTATAGTTTGGTAAAGGATCATTACGTAGTATGCACCAAATGAGTGGCACTTAGAAATATGTAGTCATGAACCACCATTATATATAACATCTACATCATTATAATTTCTCAATGTGTGTTTACTCAATCTATGCCCTTGAATTTTTTTATCACATGCAATTCACAGCTATTGTGTTAGCTCCAATAATGCAGTATCGTATATCTAGCTAGGTTTTATAGCCAAGACGTTTAGTATTAAAAACGACTCCAGGGTGCATCGAAGCTTTCTGCAAAATAACTTCAGTACGCATCAATGCGTTCTTCAATAAATGGAAACTAACTCACCTGCAATAGAGAGGAGTATGCATGCCACGAGGTGAACATAAGAACAGTCCATTTTTCCTCACTGATCAAGACAGGAGAAATGCCGACCAGGCTGGACTAGCTAATGCAGCCAAATCCAAGCCAAAATTGCGACGAATTTCTTAAAATTGCAAAAAGATGAGCCTTCACCTACGCAGCGATCAAGCCAGGCTCTACCCAATAAGCACGCGGCGCAACTATTATAAAGTGGTCGGACCGGACTAAATTCGCGAAAAACCCGGACTTCGTGTAAATTAGTCCCTCCACGTCCAACTTATTGATAACCCTGCTTCTTATTTGGTGGCAATGAGTGGAAGAGAAATATCTGTTACTGGCAAAGGTAAGACAAAAATAACTCAGACAGCACTAATAAATGGGAATTATTTTGTTGTCAGTGGTGCTTCCGTAACTACACTTTAATAAGCTTTGGTGAAATTATATAACTGTATTTAAAATAGTTGACAGTACACAACCTCAACAGGATTTTCTTAAAGAATTAATGTCAACATAGCACTGTTTTATGCATTGTAATAGTATTCCATTACGTTATTACATTAAATTATAATCATTCTTGTTGCCATTGCCATAATAATAACAATGATAACACAACAATTACACTATTAGTAATAAAACTATAATTACTACTATATTGTTATTGTTATTGTGGTTATTATTATTATTTGTTATTATTATTATTATTATTATTATTATTATTATTATTATCATTATTATTATTATATTATTATATTATTATCATTATTGTTATTATATTATTATTATCTTCATTATTATCTTTGTTATTGTTTATTATTATTATTATTATGAATTCCAGCTAATTAAAAAATATGCATCCGTCCTTTATTTTGAAGCATAGACACATGAATGAATGAATTCCAGCTAATTTAAGAGTACACAACAGTTTCCCCTTCTTTAATTTGAAGTGTACAAACATTGTGTTAACGAATTCTAGCTAATTAAAGAGTACGCAACAGTTTTCCCTCCTTTATTTGAAGCATAGACATTATGTGTTAGTGAATTCTAGCTAATTAAACAGTTTCCCCTCCCGTATTTTGAAGTGTAGACACATGTGTTAGTGAATTCTAGCTAATTAAAGAGTATGCAACAGTTTTTCCTCCTTTATTTTGAAGCGTAAACTTGTGTTAGTGAATTCTAGCTAATTAAAGAGTACGCAACAGTTTTCAGCTAATTAAAGAGTACGCAACAGTTTTCAGCTAATTAAAGAGTACGCAACAGTTTTTCCTCCTTTATTTTGAATTATGTCTTAGTAAACTGTCATACACTCTTTAATTGATAAGGAGTCACTTCAGATGCGTCCACCATCACAAATTATACGAGGGGAGACTGTCGTACACTCTTTAATTAATAAGGAGTCACTTCAGATGTGCCCACCATCACAAATTATACGAGGGGAAACTGTCGTACACTCTTTAATTGATAAGGAGGCACTTCAGATGGGTCCACCATCACAAATTATACAAGGGGAAACTGTCGTACACTCTTTAATTGATAAAGAGTCACTTCAGATGGGTCCACCATAACAAATTATACAATGGGAAACTGTCATACACTCTTTAATTAATAAGGAGTCACTTCAGATGCATACATCGTCAATATTATACAAGGGGAAACTGTTTTACATTCTATAATTAATAAGAAGTCACTTCAGATGCATATACTGTCACATAATATACGAGGGGAAACTGCTGTATACTATTTAATTAGCTAGAAAATTTCACATATATAATATTATGTTACAGACCAATTACAAACTTGGACTGTTTTAAAATGGTCCAGCTGTTTTAAAATGGGCCAGACCATTTCCAAACCTCAGACTGTTTTAAAACAGGCCAGACCATTTAAAAAAACAGGCCAGACCACTGGCCAGACTATATTAGAACAGGCTGGTCAAACTATTCAAACCATTTCGAAGGGTGTCAAACCCTTTTTAAAAGAATCAGATCATTAAAACGAGTCAGATAGTAAACCTGGCAAAAAACAAAAACAAAAACAAACTGCTAAATGTAAATAGGGAAGTTGCCAAAGCAGATCCAGACACAGAACTCTTGTGTGTTCATAAATATTTTTTCTGAATAGAACTATTAAAAAAATTGAAATAAAACAGATAGTCTTTTAAAAAGTTTGTTAATCTAAAGTTCACTAATCCAAGCAATTTGGGCATGCCAATCCTATTAAAAGCACATTTGATCGTTTGTGCGTGCATCTGTCACCTGTCCATCTTCTTAAAAGAATGTAACTGAAAAGACCTTGCAATAAACTTCTTTTAAATGAAAATTAAAAAAAAGCTCTCACACTCACAAATAACTAGTGCAGGAATACAGAATAGTCATACCAATGTAATTATAGGAAAGGCTACAGTTTATCAATCTATTAGAGCATTAACGAAAGCTGAGTAAGGTGGGTCGCAGTCGTCTAGGGTGAAAACCTATAAGATTGGCAAGGTCATTCAGTAGACATGGCTATGTTCTCATGGTCAGACAAAAAAGGAATAAAAGACAGGTAAGTATACACAAATTACAATGTGAGAAATGCATAAATATGTAACGAGTTTTTTCAAACTAAACATACTCTCTCTTGGTCCCACTAAAGTATTCACCCACACAGATACAAAGATCAACAAACAACAAGTTAGATGTTAATGGATTATGTTGCTCAGAGTAATCTCTTTTTCCAGCTAGCTCTGTGCACAACAGATTCATTACAGAAAGGTCACTAAAAATAAGGGGAAATATATTACGTCTATGGAATTTTGAAAGGAGGGTTTATTTCTCTTTACCAACAATGGAGTGATATGATCTAAATCAGGCTATTATGCCCATAACCACATTCTTTTATTAACAAATTTAAACTATATTATAAATTACACAGGGCATATTAAATTAAAGGAAAAATACATTTTCTCTTTTTACTCTGTGTCATATTAGTATAATCATCTGAAGTCCTGCTTTTCCGGCTCTGTGCAATTGCTCACTACTCAGCTCATCAAAGCTGAGTACTGTTGTGAACTAGATAGAGTGGGGGCCACTTAGGATGTAAGTCCCAAGCTATTAGCAGCTATTATGAAAAGCTAACACCCAACCTAACAGCTAGCTAAAGCCACTCTAGATTATAGTAGAGAGATAGCTACACTGTCTAACTGTATGTTGCCCCAAGATAAGACAATCAGTACAATCAAACTAACTAATAATCAAATAGCGATGAGTATAACAGTAAAGAAAGTCAGAGTTGCAAGTTGCAAAAACTGAGAAAAGTGAGTAGACTGAGAGTGTGAGAGAGTCCAGACTATTATTCCAGAGCAGAGCAACAGAGTGAATAGAGTGATAATTGTTGAGAAAAGGGGAGTTAATTGTAGTGTACACAGAGTTCATGAGTGAATGAAGTGCAAATAGGGTTCAAGCCTAAGTTGGTTAGTGGCTGTCTGTGGCTCCAACAGGCTCACTTCCATCAGAAAAACAAACAAATAAAAAACTAAGAACAGAAACCTGCCTTGGTCTCTATGTCGTCCTTGGGCTATAAAATAGTTATAAACCAATAATAATTGGTTTGTACTGCAATTTACAAACCCTCGCAACTTGTGGCTTCACCCTCCTGTCTTGGGATTTGTAATCACATACAAACTCAATATTGGTTATAACTATTACATATAGTACTGGTAGCACAGCAGGGTATTCAATAAATTTAGATCGCGTTGAACCACTGTATCTGTTAAGACATGAGACAGTTAAAACAGTATGAGTGTGTCTAATTTTTTTTACAGTCATTTAAAAACTTCACAAAAAAATTTGAAACTGCAATGTATTTTCTGTAATTTTTTATGTAAAGTGCTTTACAGAGACAAAAAAATATGTTTGTGTTGTGTAACTTGATAAGGATTGTACAATAAACTTGACCATAAATTAGTCATACTCCCATGATAGCAGTAGTATAATCTTAGTGTTTGCTGTTAGCTCTTGCAGCGATACGATGCAGCAAGATGTAAGGAACAAATGCGTGTAAATTAAAGCTCCATGTACTTGCATTGTGCACTTATTTCAGTTCAAATTCTAGGAACAGTGACATTATTTCTCAGAGGTGACAAGGCAACACATTTGTCAGAGTGATTTAACGTCTGATCTCAATACTCTGCCTCTGGTGTGACGCTGCTTGACATGGCTACCACCATAGCTGTCTCCATGAATGTCACGTCACTGTCAGCAATTTGTCTGAATCCACATCATGTGGTTGAACTGTGACACCTGCATTCGTGGCTTCTCTGGTGGACTTTTCTCGACGCAGCATCGTGTGGTGTTTATTGTGGCATGTTCGGCAGGTGTACTTGGAGGGACAGTGCGTGTAGCCATGTCCTTCTCCTAGACAGTTAGTACACTATCGCTTCTCCCAAATAAATTTGTTTCTTTTGTCTACGTCATAGTGGGCGAAGGGTTGACACCGGACTAAGTTGTGCTTGTCTGTGCAAATTGTTCCATTAACTGGACATAAAAATCTGCCAAGTCTCAACAATTATAAAAAGGCCTCACTAGAACAACAAAGGGGCCGGAGTACATTGTCAGGCTGGTTAGGGTATGGCCAGACCACTTTTTGGGGATGACACTACATATTCATGGAGAGAAAAATCAGACTTTGGAGTCATGTTTATAAACACTTTCATTACAAACAATGATCATATAAGAAAGATTGATACTTGCAGTGTAATTCTTTGTCATTTGATTAAAACACATGTCCAGTTAAAAGTGGTACATTTCATTACATATCCCTGTGTACTGGCCACACCCATGACCACACCTTTTCTTGGCCTGACCACTAAAATGGATCTTTCTCCAGCTCTGTATGTCTTGAGCTCATACAGGTAGCCTGAGCCTTCAATTTCTAGTATTTCATCAAGTGGTACTGCAAATCAAGACTTGACGACTCAGTCCCTGCTTGCTGGACAAACACTCATTGGTTGTACAATCAATATTGGCTTTCCTACAGCAACGCAGATACCAAGTTTCACAATGTCCATAGCATCTATAGACACACAATAATAATAGTGATAATTCACTAATAGATAAGAGAATAACACATTATAGATATGTCGAAATGGTGTATTTTTATTTACTCTGAACATTTTATTATGAAAACAGAAAATTGGAATTAACCCCAAGGGGCTGCAATAACACTTTTAGAATGCCAAAGGGGATGTAATGGTAAAATATTGGGGTAGTTTGATTTGTATTAATTTCTATGGGAGTACCTGAGTTCAGTACATGATAATAATATTATTATTGTTACTATAATTGTGGGGCTGCCCACACGAGGATGAAGAATAAAGAGATCTTATCATATCCACACATTGCATCATCACACCTGTAACTTCCCTGACTGTTCTCATAGCTAGTGTGTTCTCACCTAATGTGCACAGTCACTGCCTTGTTTCTTTTTATGTTACACTTGTGGATGGACGGCCATATAATATTTAACTATCCCATCATATCTCCAATAAGTCTTTGGTTGTAGTTACCTTCACACATCTCATGCATACTATTAATTAATTGCTCCTTTATAATACACCTGAGCATTGGAGAAGTTTTGATTTAGCTACTGCTGAGGGTGCAGTATCAGCTATAATATAGATCAACTCTGGTGGCAGTTATGCATTTCTGAGGGCAGTCCTAGTAGCTATAAAGCCTACATCCTCAAACTCAAAGGTGCCCCACAATTTTATTATTATTATTATCGTTATTATTTTATTGTTGTTATCATTTTTATTATTTTTTTAAATTTTGTTGTTATTGTTAATAATATTATTATGGCAATGGTAACAACAAGAACAATTATAATTATATGATAGTATGCAAAACAACAATGGAATGCCAGTAAATAACGGCAATGTTTACAAAAATTTGTCTATAATAGAGCTATAGTACTTCCTTGTTTCTCTTTCAGTTGAAGAAAACATAGCCCAAGCAGCATTCATTTATTGTTGTCAGCATCAACATAACATTTTTGTAAACATTGCCGTTATTTACTGGAATTCCATTGTTGTTTTGCATGCGCGCTCGCAAATTTAGTCCAGTCCGTGGGTCCGGTCCAGTCCGTGTTTTAGTCAGACCCTATAGTGGGATGGGGCTTGCTGGGCTTCTCTTCGCTTGGAGGGAAAACTTGCTGGTTTGTGTAGCTGCTTCTATTGATTTGTTACTGTGTTGAACATGATGTTTGTTAATAACTAATAACAATAATAACAATAATAATAATAATTAAACAATAATAATAATTATAATAATAATAATAATAATTATAATATTAATAATAATAATAATTATAATATTAATAATAATAATAATAATAATAATAATAATAATAATATTAATAATAATAATAATAATAATAAACATCGGTAATGTATACTTCGCAGAAATGATGTGGGCACTACAATAAAAAAGCACCAACACAGATTCTGAGAGACTCATTTACGCCTAGTATTTCAAGTCTACCAATATAGCTATGATTACTATAGCTAATTCTTATAAGTATAACAAATCTACAAAATACTATAAAATTTAATGAAAAATCTAATTTATGGCTTGAATGATTTGTAAATTTACCAATAATATAGTATATGAATCACTATAAAATAAAATCTTTATGAACAGCAATTTTGGTGTTATAAAATTTCCTCCCCTCCCACCTATCTAGCTAATTCATAAGTAAAAAAAAAATTATTTAATCCAAATGGATATTTCATTAATTGTAAAGGTCTAGAGGTCAGGAAGAGCTCCTTCCCAAGGATCCTGACTCTCAGGAGGATCCCAGACCGTCAGGGTCCTCTGAACACTTGTTCATATGCCTGTAGGGGAAAGGATCGTCAACAAATTGAAGGGGAAAGGATCGTCCCCAGCAGGTGTTGGACGGTTCGAAGGACCAGGTGTTTGCTTAACGCGGCGCGGCTCTAGAACTCACGCAACCGCTGGCCGTGTAGCTTGCAGTCTTGTGAGCAGAGCAAAAAAGGTGCGCAACTATCTCGCGGCTGGTATGTACGAGTGCGTCAGAGGTAAACAACAAGTATCATTAAGAATTACAGACAACTAAATACAGTACAACATAATGTGAGGTGGAATGGGATGCGGATGGATATGAATATAATTTAAGATGGATTTAGAGATGGAAATGGTCGTCACAAAGGAAATGGAATACGCATATATACAATAAGAAAAAATGGAGGGATAAGGGAAGGAAATAAACACATATAATGTTTTGACTGTCTGGGAAAGGAATCCCAGACATACTCCCCGGGTGGGATGGAAGATGAAGTTTTTCAGGTGGATGGAGTTGATGAAGAGGCGTCTTCAGCTTGGGAACGGTTGGCGTCGATCTCGTCGTCTGTCAGAGCAAGGACCAGCTTGACTACCGGACGACGATAGGTCGTACCTCGGCATATGATGTCCACAACTCGGACGACTCTGTCGTCGCCCGGATATGTCTTGATTACTTTAGCAATCGGCCAGTCCCGGGTCCTCAAGGTTTCATCCTTGACAAATACGATGTCACCGGGACGGAGTTGGAGGCTGGGACGGAACCACTTGGATCGTTGTGAGATGGATGACAGGTAGGATGCGGACCACTTCTTCCACAAGTCTGCCTTCAGACGAGTGACAAGATTCCAGCGTCGGAGATGGCTGATGGGGCTGGTTGATGGCTGTTTCGAGGGCGGTGCCTTGAGTGGCGTCCCTATTAGGAAATGGCCTGCAGTGACGAATGAGAGGTCAGCTGCCTCCTCCGTGCTGATCGAAGCTAGAGGTCTGGAGTTCAATATGGATTCCGCCTCGACCAGCACGGACTAGAGCTCGTCCCATCGGAGGAGCTGCTTTCCTGTAGTCTTCCTAAGGTGAGTTTTCATGCTCCTTACGGCAGCCTCCCAGAGTCCCCCAAAGTGGGGAGACCTGGGAGGCGTGTGTTTCCAGGTGATGTCATGCTTTGTAGCAAACTGTGTGATGGTGTCTTGGGTGGCTGGATTTCCGGAGAATCGTTGGAGCTCCCGGATTTCCTCCCGGGCCCCCAAGAAGTTTGACCCGTTGTCCGAGTGGATGGAGGAAGGAACACCTCGGCGGGCCACAAACCTCTCTAGGGTGGCAAGGAACTCGGTGGTGGAAAGTGAGGAGGCGAGGTCAAAATGCACGGCCCTTGTCACCATGCACACAAAGACCACTGCGTATGCCTTAAGGTAGACAGGCTTCCGCGTGTGGCCAGTACGCAAGGTGAAGGGGCCAGCAAAGTCGACGCCGGTGTGGGTGAAGGGCGGGGCTGGGGTGGTGCGGATGGAAGGCAGCAGGCCCATGCAATGTGCCAGGGGTCTAGCATAGGCCCTTTGACACACTACACAGGATCTGCTAACCTGCTTGAGGAGAGATCGTAGAGACGGGATGAGGTAAGTGTGGGAGATGATGGAGAGCATGGCGGAGACTCCAGCATGGGAGTAGGCAATGTGGAGAGTACAGAGAAGGAGTTTGGTAAGGGCGGACGATTTTGGAAGCACGGTGAGGAGGACCGGCTGGGTAGGAGTGTCAGGGTCACGGATCCTGCTATGAGCCTGGAGGTGACCATGTTTGGAGAGTGTGAGCAGATATCGAGCGAGGGAGTGGTTCTTGGGGATGGGAGTGTCTTTTCGTAGGTAGGAGAAGACATCATTGAAGGACTCAGTCTGCGCCAGGCGGTAGAGTGTTAACTTGGCATGTTCAACTTCTACGGAGGAGATGGGGCCATGGCGACGGAGATCAGAGCTGGACCTGCAGTTGTGGGAAAAACGGAACAAAAGACAACAAACACGGACAAGGAGGAAAAAGGAGGAGTACCTACTCCACAAGGACTTGACAAAGTTCAACAACTGCTGAGGAGGAGATGGGGGAGGACGGATGGATGCGACCAGCGCAGGAACAGACGGCTTGGAGATTGGAGAATGTGGCCACTGATCTGGAGGCAGGGCGAGCCATAGCGGACCTGACCACCAGAGTGCTGACATGGCCAGGTCCGGCGCACGGACGCCTCTGCTTGCCAAGTCAGCAGGGTTGGAGTTTGTCGGTACATGATGCCAGTGGACGGAAGGTAGGAGCTGCTGGATGGCGAAGACTCGATTCGCGACAAACCTCTCGAGCTGTGGAGGTGTCTTCGGCAACCAGTGCAGGACAATCTCGCTGTCCGTACAGGCGTGGACGTGCGAGAGGGGAATGTGCAGGATTGCACAGGTGTGATGGATGAGCTTCGCGAGTAGGTGGGCCCCCAGCAGCTCCGCCTTCGGGATAGTGACTGGGCATACCGGCAAAACACGCGACTTGGCTGTGATGAGAGAGGTGGTAGTGGATCCTTCCGGTGGTGTGGAGCGAAGGTAGATGGCAGCGCCATACGCATAGGAGGATGCGTCGCAAAACCCATGTAGCTCCTCGGAGCAGACACCCGCAGAACAGGAGATTCTGCGGGGAATGGCATGGCCATTCACTGAGTGGAGATCCTCCACCCAGGTGCACCAAGAGGAAGCCATGTCGTCAGGCACAGGTTCATCCCAGGAGAGGGCACGTTTCCATGTCTCCTGGAATAGGACTCTGGCGGGAAGGATAGCGGGGGCGAACAACCCTAGGACGTCAAACACCCCAGCTGTTGCTGAGGCGATAGACCGTTAGGTAACAGAGGATGAGGATGGTGGTACATCTGGGATCGAAACATGTAGAGAGTCAGTCTGGACATCCCAATGGACTCCGAGGGCTTTGGGTGATAGGCTGGGGTCTTGGAGGGGGATGGAAGAGGAGGGGTCGTGGAGGTCGTCGGGAATGAGGGCAAGGAGGGCAGGGGAGTTGCTGCGCCACTTCCTCAGGACCATCCCAGCATGGCTCAGGAGATCACAGATCTCCCTCCTCAGGGAGTCTGCAAATTCTACATCAACGGCTCCCGACAGAAAGTCATCGACATAAAAATTTTCAAGGATGGCCGAGGACGCGGCGGGGTGGGAGGAAGTGTGCAGTTGGGCAAGGGTGTGGAGCACTTGAGTCGCCAGGAAGGGTGAACACTTGACGCCGAAGGTAAGGCGATCCATGCGACAGTCAGTGATATGTCCTTCCCGGTCTCTCATGAGGAAACGGTGAAAGTTGCGTTCAGGGAGGTTGAGGAGAATTTCCCTACACATTTTTGAGATGTCTGCTGACATCCCGATAGGGAAGCGGCAACGGAGGAAAATGTCTTGAAGGGGAGGGTAGAGGTTGTGGCCGGGTAGGAGTTGGTCATTGAGGGAAAAGCCGGAGCTTGACCAGGCAGAGGCGTCAAAGACTGCTCGCACCTTGGTTGTGGAGGAGGAGTCCTTGAACACCCCGTGCACCGGCAGGTAGAAATGGGGTAAATCGTGGAGCTGGTGACGGGGAATGATGTGGGCGTGGCCCATGTCGATGTACTCTCGAACTGCTGATTAGAAGGCAGTCAGCTTATCCTTGGCTGCTAAGGAACATTCGTTAGCCAACAGGCGGCTGACTGCCTGCCGGCGAGAGTTTCCCAGAGGTGGGGGATCGGAAACACGAGGGAGAGAGACAGAGAATCTTCGCTCTATTCGTTGATGAGTCTGTTGGAATTCGTTGAGGACAGCTTGGTCTTCTGGAGACCACTTTGGAGCTTCCGGAACCTGATCTAGCTCCCACAGCTTGCCGAGATCCTGTTGCAGGTCAGTAGGTGGGACGGTAGCCATCAGTGCCAGAGGTGGTTCTGCATTCAGCATTGGACCTGAGATGCAGAGGCCGAGTTGGGTGGGCATAGCTAGCAGACCCTGAACTCGCAAGGCTTCTCCCGTGAAGAGTGACAGCGAGTCGGTGACCCCTAGGAGTAGATCAACGCGACCCCCGAGTTCTGGATCCGCCAACTTGTAAGACCGGAAAGTAGGATGTTCCAGAAGCTCCTTCCGGTTGGGTGGGACCTGGAGTGTGGGCAACTTGGGCAACACAGTGAATTGTATTGGATCGGAGGTGAATGAGAGATCATGTGAGTGTAGTTGGGTAGACACTGAGAATTTACATTGACTCTCACCTGTTGTGCCCGCGACTTGGAGAGGTGTGTGGCGCCTTTTCAGCTTCAGGGCAGTGGCGGTGGACTCCGTCATAAAGCTGATGGCAGCCCCTGTGTCGAGGATTGCTCGGGCAATCACAGTGTTGCTGTCGTTCTTCAGGGTGACAGTAGCCGTCAGCAGGAACCTTGACTCTGATTGGATTGGAGTGGTAGTGGCAGCTGTCAAGGATAAAACTGAAGGTGTGGCTGTAGCTGGAGATAGAGGTGTGGCTGGAGTGACCTTGGAGGCGTTGTCTTGGTGCAACATTGTGTGATGGCGCCCATCACAGGTTTTGCAGGAGAAACGTCCGGGACATTGTCTGAACCCCGTGCTGTGAGGAAAAGCAATTCAGACACAATTTGTGGTCCCTTACCAACTTATTCCTCCTCTCCGTGTCCATTGCGTTGAAGGTGGGACAGCGCAGTAGACCGTGAGACTGGTTGCATGCAGGACAGCCAGGGAGTGGTTTCCTGGGCAGAGGCTGTTCAGGGATCTTCTTTCGGAATGGCTGGGATGGAATGGAAATGGATGGAGAGGCTGACGGTGGAGCCGAGGAGTTGGAGTCAGGGAACTTTAACATCCAGCGCTTGACAAATGCACTGATGTCCTCCATACACGGAACCTTGGTGCTGTCTGTAGTGCGGAGCCATTCATCACGACACGGATCTGTCATGAGCTCCACAGCAGTTACCGCGAGGTAGTTGGAGAGGCTGTCACCTGAGATGGATACAAATCTCTGCCAAGGCAGACAAAATTGATCATAAAATGAGGTAAGACTAGCATAATCAAACCCAAGTTTGTTGACACTCTGGATTTTCTTCGCCAGCAGTGGGCACATGACGCTGGCTGACCCATAGATGGACCTCAGTTCAGCAATCATTTCGTCTAGGTCACAGGTGGTGGAAGGCAAGTTGTCTAGGATGCGCCGAGCACGGTCCGGCTTGACCGCTGATCGTAGCAGACCTCGGATCTCCATGGGGGAGAAGCCCTTAGCTCTCGTCCTGACAGTGGAGGTGAAGAGCGACTCGAACTGCTCCCATTTCTCCGGGTTGCCGTCGAACGATGGGACTTCGATGTGCAGTGTGGAGTGGGAGGTGGCTGTAGCAGTCGGAGTGGGCGGGGATGAAGCTGGAGTGGGTGGGATTGCAGAGGGGACCTTATCAGCTTCGCGCACGATGTGCCGAAGCTTCTTCATGCTGTCTTCAAGAGCCATGACTGGATCTTTGAGTGGAGGGAAGGCCTTGAAGAGAGGACGTGCAGGAGCAGCGATGGAGGCGTACTGGGTGTCCAGTTTCTCCGCAGTGGCACGAAAGCTGGCAGAGTTTGGGCTGGGATTGGAGAGTTCGTCGTCGACCCTGTATTGTAAGGCTGCACACTCGTCCCAAAGGAGTCTCGCCTTGATGAAGGCTGACAGGGAAGACTTGAAGGCTATGAAGGATTCCTCCATCCTGTCTAGCTCTGTCTCGTCCTCAGGTAAAACATCTGAATGGTTGATGATGAGTTCGTCGATGATTTGCTGCTGATGATTGTATTCCGCAATTTGTGTTTTTAATTCTTCTTGAAGGTCCACCAAGGATTCTGCGGCGTAATCCTCCGGTTGGCGCGCCCGCAGGTCCTGAACACGATTCTTGAGCTTCGTGATCTGCCCTTTCCTGTTGGCGCGGCGGTGCTTGGCTTGGTCGACTTGGAGGCCATGTGGAGAGTCTGTAGACATCACTAAAGGATAGAGTGAAGCAGAAGGCTGGAAAACGGCTAAGTCGAATGCTGATGTTGTCCGGTCAAGAGGTAACAATAAACGTTGATTGCCTCTAACGAGTCCGAAGTGTCAGTGGATGGAGAGGTGACCTCTTACTCGTAGAAGAAGTCCGTAATGGCGTCTCGGAGAAGACTTCACAGCTGGAGAGCAATGGCGGGTTCGTCTCAGGGCTCGAAGGACCAAAATATGTAGGGGAAAGGATCGTCAACAAATTGAAGGGGAAAGGATCGTCCCCAGCAGGTGTTGGACGGTTCGAAGGACCAGGTGTTTGCTTAACGCGGCGCGGCTCTAGAACTCACGCAACCGCTGGCCGTGTAGCTTGCAGTCTTGTGAGCAGAGCAAAAAAGGTGCGCAACTATCTCGCGGCTGGTATGTACGAGTGCGTCAGAGGTAAACAACAAGTATCATTAAGAATTACAGACAACTAAATACAGTACAACATAATGTGAGGTGGAATGGGATGCGGATGGATATGAATATAATTTAAGAGGGATTTAGAGATGGAAATGGTCGTCACAAAGGAAATGGAATACGCATATATACAATAAGAAAAAATGGAGGGATAAGGGAAGGAAATAAACACATATAATGTTTTGACTGTCTGGGAAAAGAATCCCAGACAATGCCCACTCATGTAAGGGACTCTCAGGAGGACCCCAGACTGTCAGGATCCTCCAGACACTTCAGGAGGATCCCAAACTGTCAGGGTCCTCTGAACACTTGTTCATATGCCCACTCATGTAAGGGACTCTCAGGATGATCCCAGACTGTCAGGGTCCTCTGAACACTTGTTCATATGCCCACTCATGTAAGGGACTCTCAGGAGGACCACAGACTGTCAGGATCCTCCAGACACCTCAGGAGGATCCCAGACTGTCAGGGTCCTCTGAACACTTGTTCATATGCCCACTCATGTAAGGGACTCTCAGGAGGACCCCAGACTGTCAGGGTCCTCTGAACACTTGTTCATATGCCCACTCATGTAAGGGACTCTCAGGAGGACCCCAGACTGTCAGGATCCTCCAGAAACCTCAGGAGGATCCCAGACTCTCAGGATCCTCTGAACACATGTTCATATGCCCACTCATGTAAGGGACTCTCAGGATGACCCCAGACTGTCAGGATACTCCAGACACCGGACTGTCAGGATCCTCTGAACACTTGTTCATATGCCCACTGAGGTAAGCGACTCTCAGGAGGATCCTGGACTGCTCAACTTCTGACCTGTCCCTTCTGGGATCCAGACTTGTATAGGTAACCTCGGACATGTGTGCTCCAAGTGTTCACCTGTGTGTAGTTCTGGACAACCAAATTTTTAGATGTATGGCAGAGTTACCTCTAACTGGTTACTGTTGTGGAAAAATATCGGATATATAATTAACAATTTATTACACACTTCATACAGATACATTTCACTCTCACACTTGTACTTTTACTCACCTTTGGCTTATGCATCTTCTTGAAAAATCTTCCCATGTGATATGCTGAGTCATGCACTAAGTATTATGGCGAAATATTTCAGGAGCAGGCTAATTTATTTTCACCAGCCCCTAGTGAAAATAAAGCCTGAGAGTGAAATATCTTGCCATAACACTCTGACAAGTGTAATAAGTGGTTTATTCCACACTAGACATCTTCACTTCAGTTAGTACTAGAGGAAGGGTAACTCACAGGTAAAGTTGGTTGTAGGGGCTACCCACACCTCCAGCTGATATTTTAGCAGTTGCTCTAACCCTGTTGAGCAGGGTAAAGAGTAGGGTACACCAGAGGAAGGTAGCTGTAGCCTGTAAAACCCAAGAAAATTGAAAAGTTTGGCCAGTTCCTGTAACTACAGGGTAATGAGCTTGTGCAGTATAGCGTGTAATAACAGCTTGCAAGGGTCATGTACCTAAAAATATCATTGTGAAGACATCTAGGGTGGAATAAATAATTTATAACTATATATATATATTTTTTCATTTGAGACCACAGTAATAGCTAGTAGCTAATTGTACTGCAAATCATCAAATGGATGTGGCAATATTAAAAAAAAAAGAAACTCTCTCAAGAAAACGATGAACATGAATGTGAGAAGTTATAACTATGGAACCACACCAATAAGAGTGGTGAAGAAGCCGGTAAGAGGTAAAAGTAGTCGCCACTAGCCAGCCAAAAATTAATGAGTATTAACCACAAATACTTGTAGCTTAGCCTACTCCCTCCAGTCACTCACTCCCTAGAAACCCAGATTCTCCACCATCTTTTATAATGGCCTGCTCTCATGTCAATAAAGAAAATACAGGATTTTTTTTTTGAGAGCCTCACCTTCAAATAATTGACCAAGCTACTAACAATTTACTAGGAAGTTGCTGAGAGTTATTGTAAAAATACCCACATGGAGTAGCTTTCAAAGGCTTCTTCCTCCATTGAGGCATGCTTTAGGTAAGAAGAGCTCCAAAACAGATTGATAAATCAGCAGACATACAGAGAGGTGTTGTTGTTTATGCATATCTACTCACCCCATTACCATGGTTTTTAACCTGGAGCCAGAAACTATGCCTGCCTGCCTGCCTACTCCACTGCTACAAATCCACCCATATGCACCTTAGTCAAGTCCTCAGTAGTGGCCAAATCAAAAGCTTGTAAGTGACTCTACATGACCACAGCAGGCCTTGAGTCGACCAACAAGACCACAAAGATATGCTCCAGTTTATCATGCCTCTAGCAACTATTAAATGGTTAGCTATGCAATTTGTATGGGCTAGCTAGTGTGAGATGGGAATGTCAGTGAGATGACCTGCTTGCTCTGTCTAATATGAACTTGATACAAGGACCATCACATTACCATGGTGGGTCGATTAAATCAGATTGCTCAATTCGAGGTGAATATATTTCATACCCACCTCCTAGGAGGTGAATAAGTGAATTGTCAAATCAAAATTAGCAAATTGTTTAAAGCCATGGTACAAGTCACCACCTTCTGGGAGGTGAATAAGTAAACTGTCCATCAAAATTATTTATTGTGCATTTCCTACAGCCTTGAGCAAGTTGGTCGCCCTTGGCTGTGTAAATCCCACAACCTCCACTTTGTGGTGTAACCTATACACATACCCGTAGCCAGGGGGGGTTCGAGGGGTTCGGTCGAACCCCCCTTTAGAGTGACCGGAAGTAAATATTTTAGCCACACCCCACATATAACTATTGGAATATCATCATCTGTTCAATCGTGCTGAACCAGCGCTTGAATTATCTGCTATTTCTGGCCTAGTGTGACATTCAGCTCCTTGGATACAAAATTTCGCTGCACGAGTAAAGCTTGCTACTTTATATTGTTCTCTATAAAGTGTAACTTAATGCACTTATTAGCTAATTAGTAAGAGTAATAGCACCGATAAGCGTGCGATTCAATATTAATAGCACAAGCAACGGAATTTTTTCAACAGATTAGAAAGGGATCCATCCGGAAGTATCTGAGAAAGTTAAACCTGAAATGCACAGATAATTGTAGCTACACTGCAAATGATAAAAATAAAAATAAAAATAGGCCTACTATTAGCGAGTGATAGCACCGGCTATTAGGGATCAGTAGCGCTCCCAAAGCTACTGAAATAGCACTCCGATTTTCCTCGTGTTATTTTAATCACGTTGTTCGTGCGCTATTAATCCTGAATAGCACGCTTACCCGTCAATAGTAGGCCAGCTTTATAAAAATTGCACGAGACTACAGTAAGCTAAAGATCATTTACAATGCAGTCACTATCTCTATACTTCAGGATAAACTTTCTCTTGAATTTTGCTTTAATAGAAGGCTTCCTCCTAATCTGTTGAAAAAACTCTGTCTAAAAAGGGTATAGCTTCTGTTCTAAAAAATGACGTCTCCAACTAGAAACTACAACTGTACAATTCCAAGGCTAGAGCTGCATGCTTGTGCACTTACTCTTGTTAAGCTACGGTGGCATTTCACTTTGTCCCGTGCTATTTCACTTAGTTGTAGCGATTTTTCCAAACAATTTGAACTAGCAGTTTACACGCAGTACTATTAAATAACTTGTAGTGTACGAATAAGGCGTATTAATGATGCACTGTATTGGTTACATGAGAATAATACCGCTTTTCTCTCGAATATCAACAGATTATAGTTTTGAAGTAGAATACCTAGAACAAATTATAAGCTTTAGTACATTTATCTTTTGTTTTTTAGTATTGTAAAAGAATTAACGAGGAAACAAAAGTAAGTGTGGCTTTTTGCGTATTAAAATCCGAACCCCCCAATGGAACCTCTGGCTACGGGCCTGCTATACATATATATGTTCATCAACTTTGTGTTTGCTAAAATTCTATGCTGGCCTAATAAAAGAAAAGTCTGCCTATTTTGAAATGTGATGCTGCTATTTAGCCTTATGGATGGATCTTCTGGCAATTAACAAGAAAAAGTATATCAAACTCTACTTCAAATGCATATAAAATGCATATTTTTCCCCCTTGCAGATTTCCTTTATTTAGCACCGTCTTCTAACAATGTCAGCACCTGTTCAGTGGGTGTGGAAGATTGTCATCTAATCTCTGGTGTACACCTAGTTCTGGTCCAACCTGCTGGGAATGATGTTTACTTTTCTTCCCCCACCAACCTCTTCCCTCTTCAGCCAGTGTGATGCTGATGAAGTGTGCAGGCAAGTTACTAACACCATTGTAGTGCAGCTATCCAACACATGCAAAAGGTATATATATATTATCCAATCAATATTAGCATTTCCTATAGTTTAGAGCCACAATTACAATAAGTGAAGAGGTGGAACTGCCCTAGCAGACCCGGCAATTGCTGGACCAATAATAGAAAATATATTGTAAAGCACAAATGAAGGGGAGTGGTCAAGCAATCCTTTGTGTATGTATATGCTACTATTAGATATTAAGTGCTGAAGTCCTATTGTATCCATCTGATGGTGACTACTTACAAATAAATTGGGTGACTACTTTATTTCTTAAATTTTATTAATCCATATAAAATAATAATTCTCTAACAAAAACAACAACAAAACAACAACAACAACACTAATATAAGAATAAAGTGACATGTATCAATAGAGTAATTAAATGACTAGAGAGAAAGGTGCAAAATGTTGAAGTTTCTGAAATAGTAACTGAGTGTTATCACAGAATGGCTCCTAAACTGTGCATTGGGAAGAGTCAAACATTCTGTATTGATATTCATTTCCTTCCTCAAATGCACTGGGTACTCTGTAGCTGGTGTACAGACTCTCGATGACTAGATCGTTGGGGTCAGTGACTTCTCTGATAGGTCCGGACTGCCTATTGCACACGTAGAGGCACGGTCCATCCGAATGATCCCAAGTGAGTTCGTACATCCACCCAGTGAAGCTGCGCAGTCTGTCGCCTGTGGTTATGTTCACCACATGTGGCAATGCTACCGTCGTATAGACTGCCGTTAAAGGGACAGACGTCAACTCGAGTATTCCAAAATTGTCCTGGAAAGTACAGATGTGAAATTATGTTGAACGATGGGATAACATTTAGCTCACATACACTGGAACCTCTCTTATCCATTTGTCTAAGTTACGGACACCTCTGTTTACCGGACACAAACTAAAATTATTGACTGCGTACGGATTGTCAGTGTAGTCGGAAAGCTACCAAATTAAATGAATATATCAGGAAAATATTTCGCAGTGACTGACGAGAATAGTCAAGATTAGCTGTTAAATCTACATAATTATAAAGAAATTAGTAATACAATTTGGACAATTAATTGAGTTCGTACAAAATCAGCTTAAAATTAAAAACTTCCAATGAAGATAGGGGAATGCATAAAAGAAATCAAAGAAATAGTCTAAAATTTGCACGCTTTTTAATTCTAGATTTTATATTAAAATCTTTAAATAATTTTAATTATAAATTAAGCACATATTGAGCACATTTTATCATAAAGCTAAAAATTATTCCTAAAAATTTAATTAATACATTAATCATTGCCCTAAAATACAGTGCATTATGTCCAAAACTTATTTATACATTCTATAGGCCCTCTCTAGTCTAACTACAAAACAGTTGTCACAGTGTATAGCTTCAAATTATCATTGTGAGGAAGATACAGTTCTCAAGTTTTGGCTGACGTCATTATCTTTTACATACGAGTTATGCTAATTTCAACAATTCATCAATTCCAGGCATTTTCTCTTTTTATCATTGGAATTAATGCTTCACAGATAATTGATTTTGCTCAATTTATGAACACGATCAAACTTCATTATGTTTGTGATACAGTTAGGTGTCACAGCATAGGCTTAATCTAGAGTAATTAAAATTCATAGCATGTTATGCAAATAATGTAAATAATAATGTAAATTATATCAATAATAGCAATAGTAATAATAATAATAATAATAAAACAGCAATAAATGAATTTTGCAAAAATTTAATTACATAGCTTAGAAAAATGAAACAATATTTTATAATGAAAGATATACATTATAAATACCAATAATTGTGACTCTATTTCAACCAACATAAAAGAGAATATTTAAAAACATATCAACTAGTACATAATATGCTATACCAAATAGTTGTACAGCATTATGTGTATCATGATGCATTTGCTCCACTCATATTGAATAAATTGTATTATTAGGTAATGTGAAGTACAAAGTGTGTTCGGGAGGCGTAAATTCCCGAGCGGGGTCTTGGTTACTTCTTCTAAGTTTTAAGAAAGAAGCAAAGGGTAAGGTAAGTTCGAAGGACCAGGCAGATGAGACCCAAGGCCAGGATGAATACGCAACGCAGCCGCTGTCACTTGCGCAATTGCAGCCTTGCAACGTAATCCAAAAGAGGCTATACTCCCAGATCTCAGAGAGGTTTGGGTTTGAAACTCATCAACAATTTACATACATTTTACAAGACATATAAGCGGAATAGATGATATAGAATACTATGGGTTGTGTGGTTATGACATTGCATAGAAGTAAATTAATTGTAATTGGTAATGAATATAGTTATGGCATAATTGATAAAGTTCATACAGTTCATGACTCTGTGACTTCCGTGTTCAGTCCTTGCAGACCTGAACATACTGGGGGGGGGAAGAAGTAGTCGGCACGTCTCCAGGTTCGTCCATGATAAGTGGGATTACCAGATGAGTTGAGCGCTTGAGGATTCTTCCTTCACATTGAAGTTCCACCACCCGCACGACTCCATCATCTCCAGGAAATACGTCCTTGATGCGTGCTAAGGGCCAATGGCGGTATCCGAGTGAGTCTTCCTTCAGTAGAACGACATCACCTTTGTGGAAGGAGTGCTGACTTGAATTCCATTTCTGTCTGGAGTGTAGAGTTTGTAGATAATGTGTTTTCCATGCCGCCCACAAGTCACTAGAGAGTCTTTGAGTGAGTTGCCATCGCTTGAGTGTAGAGAGCTTGACAGTGGAGGAAACATCCATGGGAATTGACTTGAGTGGTCTCCCAGCTAGGAAATGTCCAGGTGTCAAAGTTAGAATTTCTGGATCGGTGGAGTCGAGAGGTACAAGAGGTCTGGAGTTCAGCATGCCCTCGATCTCGACTAAAATAGACGATAGTTCGTCAGTCCTCAACTGATGAGGTTGAACAATCTTCCTCAGGAGGAGTTTCATTTGCTTGACGGCGGCTTCCCAAAGACCACCCATATGAGGAGTTCTAGGAGGAGAAAAATGCCATGTAATGCCGTTGGAGATAGTATAATGAGAAAGAGCAGTCTTGGATTGTCTGAGTAGTTCTTGAATTCTTTGGAGTTCTTCATGAGCTCCGATGAAATTGGTTCCATTGTCGGAATAAATAGCAGTCGGGCATCCCCGTCTGGAGCAGAATCTTCTTAGAGCTGCTAGGAATTCGTCTGATGATAGACTGAGGCAAAGTTCAATGTGAACAGCACGAGTAGCCATGCAAACAAAGATGCAGGCATAACTCTTGATGTGTACAGGCTTCCTGGTGTAACCTTGCTTGGTCATAAAGGGCCCTGCAAAGTCAACACCTGTGTATAGGAATGGAGCAGATGGAGTAGTTCGTGTTTGAGGTAGAAGTCCCATTGGTTGGGTAGTCCCTTGCTGATAGGCTCGTTGACAACTAACACAACGTCTACTGAGTCCTTTGAGGTAGCTTTTAATTCCAGGTATGTGATAAGTCTCTTTGACTATTGCCAGCAAGGTGTTGGTCCCTGGATGGAGATGTCTCCTGTGTAGTGATTGAAGTAATAACTTCGTCAATTCCGAACGAATCGATAGTGGAATAATCTTCCTGCCTGACGAAGGGTTGAGAGGATCCCTGACTCTTGTGTTTATGAGTAGGACACCATTCTCGTCTATAGAGCACTCGAATTTATAGAGTGCATGTCCCCTTGGCAGCCTTTCTTTCTTCTTGACGGCTTTAAATGCTTCGGGAAAGGACTCTTGTTGGTCCAGCCTGATGAGATTGTTAATGGTCGCTTGGCACTCTGACATGGAGAGGGTAGGCGTCTTGTTTCTATGATCTGGAGAGCTCCTAAGATTGTTCAGGAATCTTCTGCACCAAGACAATATTCTTGTCATGTGATCAAAACTGGAGAAGGAGGTCCAGGGTCTCTCCTGAGGTGTAGCCACTGTGGTCAACATTACTGTCTTCATTTCTGGCAGTACTTCAGGTAGAGTGAATTGAGGAGGAGGCCATTCTGACGGAGGGAGGTTGAGCCATGGAGGGCCTTTCCACCATAGGTCGGATTCTAGTAGTATGTCCGCGGGAATCCCTCTGCTGAGCATATCCGCAGGATTGGAACTTGAGGAGATGTGTCTCCATTTGGTATTCGGAATGATGTTTTGAATCTGAGTGACCCTATTCCCCACAAATGTCTTGAGGGAGGATGCTGATTTGCGAAGCCAACACAGAACTATGGAGGAGTCGGTCCAGGCGGTCATGACTTTAACATCCAGCTGTGCGGCACAATATCTGAGTAATTTTGCCAACAAATAGGCGGCTGTCAATTCGGCTCTAGGAATGGTGAGTTGCTTGAGGGGCATAACTCGAGCCTTCGACATGATCACAGCAGTCTTTGACGACTGATCAGTGTAGGTTTCTTGCAAGTAGACCACGGCTCCGTAGGCTTCTTGTGAGGCATCCGAAAAACCGTGTAACTGACGAGAGACAACAATTCCCTTGGTGTCAGTATAACGTCTACTGATGGAGTGGTTGGCGATGAGCTTTAACTGAGAACTCCAAGCCTTCCACGAGTCTTGTATTGAAGTAGGGGCGATTTCGTCCCAACCCAGCTTGAGCTCCCACAGTCTACGTAGGATGATCTTCCCAGAGACCGTGAATGGTGAGTAGAACCCAAGGAGGTCATAAACCTTGCCCAAGTTGGAGGCGACGCAACGTTTGGTGACATCTGAGTCTGATTGAATTGGAGGAGTTGATACTGATAGTTTGTCTTCGGAAACATTCCAGTGGAGTCCTAGTGCCTTGATTGGCTTTTCTGTTGAGGATATGACCAAATCGGCGGATTCCACTATTTCCTTGGGTATGGTAGCCCTGAAAGCGTCGCTACTAGAACGCCACTTCCTTAGTGTCATGCCTGCTAATTGCAGGAGACCGCAAAGTTGCTGTCTGATGTGAACTGCTTGTTGAACCGTCTCGGCTCCTGCCAGATAGTCGTCCACATAAAACGCGGTGAGTATGGCTTTACTGGCTTCTGGATGAGTGTTGCTGTGTTGCTCCGCCAAGTGTCTGATGACTTGAGTGGCCAGATAAGGAGAGGATCTTACTCCAAACGTTAGCCTTTTCATGCGCAGGTCCTTGAACTGCCCAAACTCATTCTCCATCAGGAACCTGTGATAATCTCGTTCCTCTGGATGCAGTCCGATCTCCCTGAACATCTTACTGATGTCAGCTGAAAATCCAATGGTGTGTAGTCTGAACTTTAGGAGAATATCGGTGAGTTGTGGATATAGATTGGGTCCTTGTCTCAGAGTATCGTTCAGTGATGTCCCTGTGCTGGTCGGAGCTGATGCATCGAACACTGGTCTGACTTTGGTGGTCGTCGAGGAGGCCTTAAAGACGCCATGGACGGGCATATAATAGTGAGTTGCCTCCAATTCCGAGTCTGGAACAGTTTCAGCATGGTTCAACAGCGGGTACTCTTCGAGGGCGGCCTGAAACTCGGACAATCCACCCTTCTTCTGAAGAGTTTTGTGTACTTGCTTGGCACGTCTAAGCGCCTGGTTGCGGGAAGCTCCCAAAGGGAGAACTTGAGGAACTCTAGGCAGTTTCACAATGTATCTGCCATCCTCATCTCGAGTGTGAGTGTCGAGAAAATGCTGTGTAACTTCATCATCCTCGATGGACATGTTTGGGAAGTCTGGAGTTCTGTCCAGCTCCCAGAGTCTTGCGAGTTCTTCTTTGAGTGGGTCCTCGGTAGCTTTGATTTGCAGCATGGAGGCCCTTTCGGGCACATATTCCAATGGCCCTGACACAGTCCATCCAAATATAGTCGGTTGAGCTGTGTATCTGGAGTCAGGAGCTTTCAGCAATGCTCCGGTGATACAATCTGCATAATCGACACCTCCCAGAAGAAGGTCGAGTTGTCCTCCAAACTGAGGGTCTGCCAATGGAAGATCCTGTAGATGTGTTTCTGCCTTGATGGCTTCGACCTCTCGTGGGGCGGACAGATGTGGTAAATGTTTGACCACCTGAGGATAAACCTCCATGATGGTTGCTGGTTGCAGAATGGATCTCATCGTGACCTTTACATAATGGTTGCTGACCTCCGATGTTCCTGATTTGGATACGGTGACTCGTCGATGTTGACGCTTAAGACGCAGTTGGGAGGCGACTTTCTCTGATATGAATGATGTCGATGCTCCTGTATCGAGAGCGAGTCTGATGTCAGTTTCCCTGTCCCCCTGCACTGCCTTGACTATGGCTGTGTGCAAGAAAGTGACAGTGGAGGGCCCCGACCTGATCATGGTCTCTGGAGCCTTCTTGTCTGCGACTGCCATGAGGCTGTTAGCAGCTGATTCAGGTGTAGTAGTAGTATTCTTGGGTTTTGCCGACTTAGGGCGATGAAGGAGAGTATTATGTTTGCTGTCGCATTCTCGGCAGGTATAACTGGACGCACATTGGCCCGACTGGTGATTGAAGGATAGACAATTGGTGCATCCACGCTTGTCCTTGATATACTTGTATCTTTTGTCTACATTGTAACCCAGGAATACTGGGCACTTGAAGAGTTTATGTTGTTCCCGACAGATGGGGCACTCCATGGGATTGCTCTTAACGCTGCGTGGCCGAGACTTTCCTACGTGTGGAGTGATTGATGATGCACCCTCTGGGCCTGATTGCAGGTTGCTCTCCAGAGGTTTGAGAAACTCCTCGATGTCCTCCAATGTGGGCACCGAAGTGGAGCTCTTGTAATATTTCGTCCACTCATCTCGCAGACTACTGTCAAAGCAAGAGAGGGCGAGAGCAGCACCCATTTGACTGATTTGAGTGCAGCCCAAAGCTTCCATCGATTGGCGAGGGAGCAGAAAATTTTGTCTAAACTTGGTAAATCCTGATTGATCCATGTTAATCTGGTCTGATGAGGTCATCTTCCTCACCAGGTGTGGAAAGACCTTCTTGGCAGAGCCGAAGCGTGCCTGAAGTGCTTCCATAGCGTTGGAGTATGCCGCCTCTGAAGTAGAGTGGGACCTCACTATTTGTTCTGCCTCCTCTCCTTGCATAGCTTTGAGAAGGAAGCAGGCTTTCTCACGTTCGGAGAATTCGTCACCAGCTCTGTCTAATGCGGTGGCGAACAGCTCGTGGAAGCACCTCCAATCCAAAGGGTGTCCGGAAAATGTAGGCAGTTCCAGCTTGAGCTTGTTGCTTCTAGTTGGGGCAGGTCGTTCTGCTACTGGTCCCGACGGAGGGTCCCGACAAGCAGAGTGGACTTCCTTGCAGAGCTTTGAATATTTATCCTTCAAGTCGTGATATCGTCGTTCGAGGACAGGGTGATCGTTGATAAGACGTGCTGCGACCTTGAACCAGTCTCTACAAGAACTGGTCAGGCCAGTGAAAGAATTTCGAAATAGAGGAGAGTTTACTTCTGGAAAATCAAGTGCTGCTGCCAATTCGTCCCTGAGATCATTGCTGTTGATCCACAAGTCCGTGAGGGTTTGACATTCCCTGATGGCAGACCTGACCTTGGCAAAGGCTTCTTCATCCCGTTCTCTTTCTGGTTCTTCAGCCTCAGCTAGGTCAACGTCTCCCTGCACCAGCTCGTCTATTTGGTCTTGAATGGCTAGATGTGAAAGCGTGATGGCTTCCAGATCTTTGAGGAAATCCTCTGCCACGAAGCCGGTTATGTGATCTGGATGACGTTCTTGAAGTTCAGTGACTCTCCGTAGAAGTTTGGTAAGCATACCACGTTTGCTGCCTCTACGGCGATGAAGATTTTCGAGTAGTTGTGCTGTAGATGGAGGATTCGACATTACGAAGGTTGAGGAAGAAAGTTGATACGTATGAAATTCCCGTTGAACAAATCACAACAAGGTGACAATAGGATCCAATAGGAGTTGAGACTAAACCACAAGGGTCGTGAAGTTGAAGTGATGATAGGTGTTGATTGAAGACTCAGCACTGCGTGTGCTATTGAGTAGGGTTGGCCAATGAAGGGCTAGTGATGATAGTGTTGTTCGAAGTAGAAATGAGTCAACTATAATTACACTCGACTAGCAACGAAACAAGCAAACAGACGAACGATCGTATAGCAATAATAGTGTTGTTCGAAGTAGAAATGAGTCAACTATAATAACACTCGACTAGCAACGGAACAAGCAAAACAAACGAACGATCGATCGATTGGCTATAACACAGCCACAGACCCTTTCGATAACCCAATTCCGAGCTCAAGCACTGGCCTTCTCACACGGTTTGTGATATCCGGCTCGAAGGACCAATGTTCGGGAGGCGTAAATTCCCGAGCGGGGTCTTGGTTACTTCTTCTAAGTTTTAAGAAAGAAGCAAAGGGTAAGGTAAGTTCGAAGGACCAGGCAGATGAGACCCAAGGCCAGGATGAATACGCAACGCAGCCGCTGTCACTTGCGCAATTGCAGCCTTGCAACGTAATCCAAAAGAGGCTATACTCCCAGATCTCAGAGAGGTTTGGGTTTGAAACTCATCAACAATTTACATACATTTTACAAGACATATAAGCGGAATAGATGATATAGAATACTATGGGTTGTGTGGTTATGACATTGCATAGAAGTAAATTAATTGTAATTGGTAATGAATATGGTTATGGCATAATTGATAAAGTTCATACAGTTCATGACTCTGTGACTTCCGTGTTCAGTCCTTGCAGACCTGAACAAAGTGAGTGCATGTTATTTTAATATTCATTGAACACAGCAGATAGTCATAATTTAGTCATAATATAAAGTTAAATTCTAAAATTAGATTTGTACCTTGATGCAATGTAGACGAGAATTTCTGATCAATAGTAACAATTTATAAAATTACTAAGAGATAAAAAGTAATCTAGAAAATAACTAGGGATATGAAGAAAAAATCACTAAAAAGTGAGAGTGTGAAGAATAAAAGAGAAGAGCATAAAAGAAAGATAGAAGGATACTGTGATTATAGTAACAACACTAGTTAATTAAATCATTATCTTTTAAGTTTGTTTTGTTCTGCTGAAGAGTTAATAGTAATACCAAATTAATAAAAATACAATTAAAGTGTGGTTTAAAAAATAACCTTATAAATTAGTTGCTTCAACAGTTATTGCAGCTGCTGTCACTCAAGAATTGACCTGGTTATTGTCCCACATATAAGTAGACATCCAATTGTGCACAGGTAATTCAAACAGCAGGGTAGCTAAAGCATTAAAATTTAACCTTAAATATGATATAAGTTAATTTTGCTTTTCTACCTGAATGCAGTAATAACAAATGGCTACATTTATTTAGTTTTCTTTAAGGTTCTATTTTGCCATAGTAACCACTCTGGTAACTGTTTGACTGGAAAAAAGCTTTACTATTGACAAGGTAAAAATTGCTCACTGCTATAGTAGCTATAGTAGCTGATGAGACTGGGAGTACCAAAGGCTAACCCTGTTACCACTACTATTGTGAAGACAACTAGCTTAGAATAAACCACATATTGCTCACAGTCTGTGTGATATGGCAAGATATTTCACTCTCAGAAATCTTCAATGCAGTAGTTTGGAATAGAGTTACAAACTCATGGTGTAAAGTTAGCTGTATCAGCCCCCAACTGATATTTTCGCAGCTGCTCTAACCTGATTGGGCATAGCATGAGGTAAGTTCTAGAGCTTGGCCTTCGATTAAAACTGCACCATAAGCTAGAGCTGATAGTTTATTTATCCATTTCTACCATTAAAATTGTTTCAAACTCATAAGGTTTTACCTGTGGATGCACAAACATATTTTTCCACGTTTAGGTTGATTTCCCCCAAACCAGTCACGTAATCATGCCCAAGTATGTAGTTACCTGCCATAGTGCGAACTGCTCTACTGACTGATGCACTTCCAGCTCCATTTACTGCTGTCAAGATAATTGCAAACTCAGTGTATTCTTCCAAACCAGATGAAGTGTACATTCTAGTAGATCCATCTATTCCCATAATATTATTATTACCAAAACTACCAGAATGACCATCACATCCAATAACAGTGAAGGAGTATGATAGAGTATAGGAATCCACTCATCTCCAATAGTCTGATTCCATGAAAGAGTAATAGAAGTGGAGGTGGTTTGTGGGGTTAAAATGAGTGGTGGAGAAGGAATTACCACTGAATCATAACCACAAAAAGTGCTCATTAGTAAATAATTATATGATCTGAATATAATATGTATAGATATATATTCATGTTCTACCAGAGATATCTTCACCATGTTATTTTAGCTAAGTGACCATAAATTAAATAACTTATTGTGAGGTGTTTTTTCAGTGTGTTTTTTACTCTGTATTGCTATGCTTATTACCCTTGTAGTTATTGCAACAGGCCAAACTTGCCACTTTTACTTGTTTTTACAGCTACATTCCAAGTGTAATACTCAACTAGGTTAGAGCAGCTGCTAAAATATCTGCTGGGGGTGTTGGTGGCCCCATAAACCAACTTTATTCTGTGTGTTACCAGTCCTAGTACTAACTACAGCAGTGAAGATATCTAGTGTGGAATGAACTACTTATTGTACTGGTCAGCCTCTGGCTTGTGAGAATAAATTAGCTTGCTCATGAAGTATTTCACCATATCACACTCTGACTTGTGTAATAAGTATTATAATATTATACATTTTTGGATAACCATATTTTTGTAATTCAAATATTGGTAAGAATAATTTGATAAATGATAAAAATGCACTTTCAAAGATTGCTTCAACCTTGTTTGATCTTTGCTAAATTAACTAATTGCTATTTGTCCTTTAAAAAGTTATCATTCATATTGAATTTCATGTAAATGAAGTTTTACTTACCAACATTATCCCACTAAATCCAGAAATAGTGCGACTTGTTGACAAAATATTTAAAGAACTCAATACCCTGACTGTACAGGTATAGTTGCCTCCATCTGAAGTCCTTGCTGTAGTTCTACTAACAGTACTGGTATAGAATGTTCCCGAACCAGATACAATATCGCTAAGAGTTGAGTCACCTGGACCAGTCCACGTCACATCTAAAGTTACTCTACTCTTCAAATGACTCATAAGCTTTAACCATGCCTTTATGAGAGATAGCTTTTGTGGTCAAGGAGCTTGATGTTGCGCTTGGAATCAGGCTATGCCATCCACATACGGAGTATGAAGTATGTCCACAGAAACACTATATTGCAGAGAATTCCATTGCGGGTTTTGACACGATCGAGTAGAAGTAGATGAGTATTCTACAAGTTAAATGTGGCATGTGGCTAAATCATTCACTGCCAGTCACTCAAAAGGGGGTTTGATTGAACCCCTGATACCCCCCATCATGCTGGATATATATATATATATATATATAATATGTGTGTCAGATTTAAACCTTGTTGAAATAACCAATTAATCACTCTGTTTTGGTTACCTATATGTTTCTATGATTAAATCAATAGTTCCTATTTTGTTATGTTTGCAATGGTGTCGTGGGTTGCTTCCTATTGGTTGTTTTCTGATCACATGCAATAAATTCCTCATTCATAACTTGTTAGAATAATGTCATCACTATCATAATAAAGTTATTGCTGATAAATTTTGCTGTATTGTGTTTGCTGTTGCAGAACTAGCTCCATATTCAGTGAGGATTGTCCCTCCAACATCTTCACTGTCTACTGGAGATACTCTATATCTCTCATGTTCTATTGTGTTGGCAAATCCCTTGACATCTGGTACATCGCTAGAGGTCATATGGATGCTACCTGATGGTTCTACTATAATGGCATCTTCTGCTGATATAGTTTCTACTCCTTCTGCTAGTAACAATTCCTTTTCTGCTACATTCAATATTTCATCCCTTACTCCATCTCATGCTGGACTCTATCAATGTTCTGTCAGAATAGCATCTACTGTACCACAGATCTCAAGTAGTCAATCTACTATTGGATCTACTAATGTCACAATCAGTTATTTTGACTGTTTTATTAGTCAGATAGCACTGACAATCTCTTATCCAGCATTAAATATCTTAATTGAATATAATCTTAGCTATGACATAAAAAAGTAGTTTATGATAAATGATGTTAGATTATGTAGTACATAACAATTTAAGTCAGTAGTACCCTATAAGAAATTCTTACTTTGTTATTATTGTTTATATAGCTAATATAATCTGCTCATGAATTGTACACTAAATTCCACATTGTCAAGTTTAACTCAACTGTAGAGTAGCTAAGGCATATCACTACATGATTTACAATAGGGATAATTCAAAGCAATGAGTATAAATAACGATTAGTCATCTCATGGTTTTTTTCTGAATGCACAATCTATATTGTGTGCATTATTGCACTTGTATTATCATAATATAGTTAGTCCTCCCTCTTCTGTGACTGTGTCTACATCTCCTTGCAGTCATATATTATGAAGGAATGTCTTATACCATCACTTGTTCTATTACAGCTACCTACATCTATTAGTTATATATGGTGCCAAAATACACTTATTTAAATAACTTGTAGGATGAAAGGCCTATTAATAAAGCATATATTATGTATGTGTGTGTAGAGCTCACTTTAGTGTAAGGCTGTGGTTGTTGTGTTGATGATATAAACAATAATATGCATGTTGAACTACCTGTAATGACCACCACAGCAGCTCACATTGTTGGAACACTAGAAGTTACAAATTGATTACTAGAAGTGATTCTAGCAGAGCATGTATAGTTGCCAGCATCAGATGTAGATATCTCTGTGACAGTGAGAGTACTGTTATAACTGGTACCAGATCCAGTGAGAGTGGCACTAGTTCCACTGGTGGCTGCCATAATCATAGAGTTGTTAGGTAAAGTCCACATGACCTCTAGTCTACCATCAGTTGGAACTTCACTATTCAATGAGATAGAACAAGTGAGAGAGAGATCACTTCCCACAGATAGTGCTGATGGAGGATAAGATACTTCAACTAGCATAAGAGCACCAACTACAAAAGAAAAAATGAATCAATTTTAATAATTATATTTTTCACAGTGAGAATCTTAACCTCATCTATAGATATGAGTCAATTGTATGTGACTACTTTGGCTACTAACCTATTCTTACATTGTGTAGGGCCATAGTTTACAATACATCCTAAAGAATACTTGCTGAAGGAAAACTATAATTTTTTCAAATGGGATTTGAGTGTGTTTCATCCATATCTCCTCAGCCTCAAGTAAATTATTGCCTGTTAGTGAAGTATTTATTGACTTGTCAAGTCCTGGGAGTCACAGCTAGCTAGATCTAGTGAATGACTAATGGGCAATAGAAAAAATATCAAGCAGCTGCATTTTCCAATTTCTACAAGGGCAGGGTCACTTAGATATTGCAGTCAGTAACTTTCCAATTACCCACACAAACAATGTATAAGCTAGCGATCACTGTAAGCAATCTCACCAAGTATTTCCCAAACTGCAATATTTTACTAGTCTCACGATTACTCTGTAATCCAACCAAGTAAACAAGAGCGCTGCTGTTTTCTCTCAGTGGAAGTATTGATTACAGTGATCTATCACTGCTTTTCAATAAAGAAACTAGACAAATGGAAATTTTATAATTATTGTTTACTACAGAAAGATGGAAACTGTACATCACTTCACTATTATTAATTGATGAAAATAGAAAATTCGTAAGGATACAAGACTAAATTAACGTGAATGTGTAAGAATTGAGATATTGTAAAATAATGTATATACGTCATCTTTTCAAGCAATTATTACTACCTAATTAATATAAATGGACTAACTTACATTGAACTGTGACTGCAGAGTTCTGAGAGTTACTGACTTGTCCAGTATTAACAGTACATGTGTATGTTCCTGCATGAGAGGTCTGTATGGATGAGATAGTGAGAACACTCTCCATAGCAGAGCTACTGATAACTATATTAGGATCTGACAGCAGGTCACTACCACTAGAATGGGTCCACATAAAGGTACCAGATAGGTCACTGGAACAGTTAAGGCTGACATCTGATCCCATCACAGAAGGAAAAGATGGAGTGAGTGTTACCATAAATGCAGTTGCAGATGTTATCTCTGTTGTATACGGAGGGTTGGTAATGTCTGGTGTCGAACGTGTCATTGTGGTAGTTGACATTTCTGAAGTATACATTGTAGTGTATGGAGTTGTAGTTTCTGCAAAAATGAATGTATTTAAGTGCAATGATTCTATTTTACTAAATGTTAGATCTTATAAAGCCCTATAGTTAAAATCAATTAGTTGTGTGATTTAGTACAAATAGTGAGTGAGTTAAAAATAGTATTTATTTAATATTTGCTTGAGTCATTCTCTACTCCAATTTTGTTTACCTCTAGCATCTCAGTTTGTCTTTTCTTCGATTGTAGTCTTAGGCTTTGTGAAACTGCTAACTATTGCGTTCCTCAACTTCTAGCCGTTTTGTTGTCGCTGATTTACCTGCTAATAGTCAATTCTTAAAGCTGTTCCACTGACAGTGACAATGTTTTAACCATGCATTTTGAAGACACTTTACCAACTCACTACAGCTAATGAAATATTTTATATCACACACTGTTATTGTTGATGTTATTCACACATAATTTTTATTATGCCTAGCACATACCGTGGCAGACAGGCGATTGCCTCACCCATATTTTATAAAATCATACCCAATAGGACTTTGTACCTTCATTTCCAAGTTGTCATTTACTGAGAGTACAAATTAAACCTAGTATGCTCCACCCATGATTATTATACTGCTAGGCACCTGCTATATTGCCACACACAAGTGTGAAATAGAATAATAGAAAGTGTGGTCTGAGAGAGCTAAGATCAAGCTCAAAGTGAAGTCCAAAGATACTTTGAACTTTGGTTTACTGCCTAACAACACACAGTGGACAGTTAGAAGTTAAAAATAACTTGACTTTAATCTGATAGCATATTACAACAGTAGATAAGGGAGGTACACATTAGGTTTGTATGAAGAAGTTCAAAATGGAATGTATGGGAATCACCCTGTACGATGAATGTCTAAGTCTATATCTGAATGATGAGTGGAAGTGTTGCAGTATATGATAATGGATGAAGTCTTGTGTTATGCAGAGGATGGATGGGATGTTGATATATCATAGCAATCAGTCATGAGACCTTTTTCCAATCTACGATAATATTTTCATGACTATACTGTTCACAGTATTTCATCGACGTTTTTGTCTGTGTAATTTATACTCTAAGCTACTACTACTATTATAAACTAGAAGGAAGCAAAAGGTATCTGAATTGCAGCATAGTAACCACTTTACTATTACCTAGTTAGCAATCACTATGGGCGTAGCCAGATCTAATCATACAGATGGCAGACGACAGTAATGAAGCTTTAGAATTTCAAGTAATGACGAATCTGGTATTGATAGAAATGATACCAAACAAAGTATGGATCAATCTATTAATTTACTTCAAAGTCACTACAAACTTCAACTCTAATTAGAATTAATTAGATAGAAACATCTGAGGCAAAATACTGTCAGAAAAGAACCTGTGTATGGTAGTTAAACTGATAATTGATGACGGTTACCTGACTCTACTCGAAAGTACTGAGGAAAGGCTGTAACATTATAATAAAATTGGGAGTACATCCCACCAAGATGAATCTGTTTTGAGATTTGCCTTAAAGAATATAGTTATGTCCAATGGAAATGGTTCACATGAGTAAGAGCTCATTGATTATTGAAAGGCATGTGTACAACCTGCATGTGATCATTTCTACTTAAGTCTTAAACTTGCTTTGAATGCCTTTGAAGCAAATAACCTATTTTCATCTCTCAAATTGTTTGAGTTGAAGCTAAGTGCCTAAATGCTTTCCCAATTTGAGATTAAAATCCATTGATACTGAAGATGAAAATATCATTATACACGGCTGACAGTTAAGATGCTTCTACAAAAACTGATATAATTGCTTGATGGAATAGACATACTATTAAGCTTTCTATGTAAGCTATACTTTTAAAAAGGAATTAATGGTCCAGTCATCGTCAGCTGCAGCAGAAAGGGTTTTTTTTATTACAAAGAATTACTGTATAATGATAGTGATCTTTGGAAAACTATAATACTGCTGTTATTCAATTTGCAAGATGATTATATAATGTATTACTGGTCAACTGTTGTTCACATTTATAAGTAAAGTTTTTTTGCAAAAAGCTGTTTTTTGTGATATTCTCATTTAAGACTAATTATAATAAAAAGGATGGGAAGCAGAAAGAAAAAGAGGTGAAACAGAAGGCAAAATGGTGTAACTAAGGGCAAATGGGTTGAAAAAAAAAGATAGATTGGGAAAAATCAAACAAAGTGAAGGAAGCAAAAAATTGCACAAATTAGGTGTATTGTTCGAGCAAAATAGATAGAATTTTTTTTGGTTCAATTCTACTCTTAACGCCCCGCCCCTCCTGGCCTGGTAATTTAGCCACCATTTAAATGTAATTAACCCCAGTTGCATATACTGGATACCAACTGTATGAACTTCACTACTATCAACAAACTGTAATTGACACGTTAATGTGTACCTCTGTAGCTACCCCTATCTTCACATGCAACATTCATCATGTACTCTTGCGTCATATCTATTAAATTCCAAAGATTAACTTGCTCTTAATGTTGGATTATATACAATCCTCATATAATGACCTCACACAAACTAACTTCGATCTCACCATGTCATTTTGATATACTATAGATGATCATGCAAATCAAGTTCTATTTGTGAGCATATCAATATTTACTTAAGTACCTGTAATTGTAATAGTTGCAGACACATCCATTCCATTAATGTTAGGTACCACACATGTGTACACTCCCAGAGGTCCTGATGGAGTACCTCCTCATATGGCTAGTCTCACTTGTTGACTGTGGAGATAACGAGTAAATACATTAGTAGCATCACCAAGTACATTAGGATGAGGAATTGGAGTGTTATTAGGATCTAACCAGCCGCCAGTACCTCCTCCATTAGGATTATCACCACCTCTACAACACTGAGTATTGACATTAGTAGTGACACAAACTAATGTAGATCCAGCATCTGAACGATCTCCGGGCTGTTCTCCAATATTAGCGATGCTAATAGATGACCCAGGGTTATAGATAATACCATTCAGTGAGAAGTACAGGCCAGTGGAAGGAGGAACTAGTAGCACAAGATATCAATAATAATGTGCAGTAAACATTCCATTAATTTATTGCTAGTTCATTATAATTCTACTGACACTTGTTTAGGAATCAGTGTCATGCTTAAAAACAACTATTTCAGAAAATTTACCTGTTGCATTTAAATTAATATAATTTTGATGCTTCAAAAAGCATTGGTCACTTTGTTGTAATTTTTTATACTTTTATTTTATACTGAATAAATTTCTGGAAATTATAATATGATAACTGAATAACATGACACGACAAGAATACCTACAATTCAGGATAGTGAAACAAATTGACAATGGAAATTGCAAGAAACTTCAATTATTATACTAACCGTTTTTAGGGACTTTATGCATATAAATACATATGGAATTCCTTGTAGTATTTACTTTACTTGGCTAATAACTATAGTAAAAATAGTGACTCTGAATGTCCAAATAATGAGCACATATTAAATGTAAAATAATATTCATACCTTGTGCAAGTGCAGGATAATAATATTGTGATGACAAGACTTGAACCATTAGCACATGAACAACCCACACATTCATCACTGCTGCTCTCTCTGGCTTCTCTACTGGCTAGCTTCTGAAGTTGTTATTTTATAGCTACAGATAAATACAAGTTTCTTACTAGTGTAAACCAATCTCTTAGTGAAATTTGAACTTGTTTTTTAGCACCTTCCATAAAATTCTTTATGACATTATTTTGGCTTTGTGTAGTAATTAAAAAATAATTATAATTTTGCTTCATTATCTTAAAATATTTTTCTCCTTTAATTTGGCATTTCAGATGAGGCATGAGTGTAATACAATGGTAGCAGTTAAATAGAAATCATTACATAAAGATATCTCTATATCACACATGTCAAGAAAGTTGCTTAAATACCTAACTCCAATAAATTAAATGCTTCATTGACATCATGAAAAATGTATAATCAGTAATATGATATAGGACCTTATAATTAGTGTAATTTAACCACTACACATGGCTAATATTATTTCAGTTTGCTCTGAAGTAGGCAGAGAACCATAGGGACACTTGGGTACAGTGTCCATAAGTCAGCAGTCTAAAACAGCATAAAGGAGTACATACCATAGTACAATTTATATTTACCACAAATTTACTTTTTCTGTTGCAAGATGTAGCTTAAATTTGGGCATCACTTACTAATATATATGGCCTTGCTGCCACAATCTGTGAAACCAGACCAATTAAAAGCCTAAAAATTGAAATTAATAGTTACTGCATGAATACTTGTGTAGATACATATATATATCAGTGAATATAACAAGTATTGAAGTTTCATAGAGGCATCTTAACAGTCTGTAGTTATGAGAAAATATGACTGAGTCAAGAAGTAGTCAACATCAGAATCATCTAAAGCTAAACAATTCACGTCTGATACTTTACCATTTAAATAATAAGATATCCTACTCCTTATCCTCAACCACCAGAAGACCTTCAGGAAAGTTTCCCAGACAGCAGATTTGTATTGTTAGAAAGAAGAAGAGAAACTTTATCCAGACAGTGTAAATATAAGACCTCAAAGTGCTCAGAATTGAAGCTACACCTTGCAACAAAATTTTAGTGGTTAAAATTCCAGTTTCACACTTGCATTCATCAGCCACACGAATCTGTCCTCGATTAAATTGCGCAGCTGAAACAGACTTGTGGAAGAGGAATTGTCACATAAACCAGCTTAAAAAATTGTATTATTCATAGAGGTTGCGGAGAAAGGTCTTAAAGATATAGCAGTAACCCCAAGAACACTGTAACAACAAACAACATTCTCACAGGGATCATTTCAAACCTCAGCAACCGTGCCGACTGTGCAGTGAACTCTACAATTCAGCCAAGTGTCACTTCAAGAACATAGAATGCAATTCCTTTTATAAGAGAGATCATGTTGCTGACAACACGATCGAATGCCCAACACTCCAAAAAATACCTACCTACACAGTGAACTAACTTGTCCAAACCTGAATAAAATAATCACCTCAATCTTGAGTAGCCGAAACTGCTTATCATGAAAGTTCAAGTTCACAGAAGCCACATGCATGGAAGTTGATACACTAGCTAAGCTTTCCCTGACACTTATCGTAGCTCCTGCCATCCGCCTGTTATTGCTCACCACAATAACAGGCGAATTATTTAAGGTTGTATTTTACAGAATGTTACTTGTCATTGAAGAGTCAGGTCCTTCACCTTTTTGTGGGTATTGCTTGAACACTCAGTTTGGACAGGAACACAATCCTCAAAGTTGACTTGAAGCTTCCTCTACTGAGCTGCAGGTACTCTAACTAAGCATTCAATGTTTTTAGATGTTGGATTGGGAAAAGTCAAAGAAATGAAAGCAAAATGATATAAAAACAAGGTTGCAAAACCCAAATATTGTCATGGTGACAAGTACCATTCACTATGAGTGAAAGTCACAGAAGAAATTGATGGACAAGTGGAATTATCAGAGTGGGTCACACCAGTTTTCCAATTCATGATAAGAAAGACAGATCGATTCGCTTGCAAGGATCATGGTACACTAAGGTACAGAATAGGATTCTTTTCTGCTCCACAGAACATAAGATCTCCTAGCCACAGTGGTGGGTTTCATCATGTTTATAATGTTGGACCTCACACACTCTCATAAGAAAAACCTTTTGGATAATCTGGCTGAACAGATTGGTATAATTCATTTACACAAGGGCTTGTAATGAGTTAAACATCTGCCATTTGGTGTGGACTCATGCTCAGTGACAATAATTGTAGTAGTTGCCAGTAGGGGCAGATTTAGTGGGGCTCAACTTGTGTCTATGAGCCTCTCTTTTTTTTCAGAATGTGCCCTAATTTTTTAGCAAATGTATGTCTTACCAGTAACTGGAATTATAGTTATAATTACAATCACTTTTTGTTCGTTGTTGGTTTTCCTCGTACTCCAACAATAATTGAGATCTTCTGAAGAACGCACCTCTATTGATGTACAGAGTCAGAATTATAATAATGGTAGACCAACACTGTAAAAATTATAGCGTGAAAACCCACCAAATTCACACCAAACTGGTGGTGTGAATGCCCACCACCTATGCATAGTGTGTCCTTCTCACTTTCTTCCTAGTGTGAATGCACACTTAGTGTGAAATTCACACTCAATGGAATAGCATGGACCCTTTATCGAACATTAATAATATTCATGTGCAGGAAAAAACCAATGCTATTATCATTGTAATCTACCTTGTAAATGTTTTGTACACTTGTGTGCTAGATAAGAGAGTTGACTAAGATTTTAGTCTTCTGATTAATGAGATCTGGGATTACAGCAATCTCTTTTTGGAAAAAAAATGTTGATATGTATTACTAGAATCAATGTAACTTAAAATAATTCAGCATTAATGTAAGTATGAGTTCATAGTGATTGTGGTGAGAATTCATGCTAAATTTGGTGTATACTTCACACCCAAACGATGAGGTGTGCGCATCACACCATATTTTGGTGTGACTATTGTTACAAGTGATTCACGCTTAATTTGGTGTGAACTACACACCTTTTGGTTTACAGTGAAGTTCATAGTATACCAAAGCAGAGCAAGTACAAGTGGTCGTTGTTATTCTTTTTTTTCTTCTAAGATTTAGTCATTCTCGGCTGAAATAGTTATAATAATAGGAAATTTTTTCTCTTTTTAACAGCAATAATTTTTTAAAAGAGAAAAAATTTCCTATTATTATAATTTTTTTTCTTCATGGCTGAATTTGACAATTGTATAAAACTATTTCATCATTAGCTAAAATGTTATTGTGCTTTCATTTTTTCTCATAAATCAGTCTCATTTTGTCTTCATGATCTAATGTAGCTATTCACTAGGAATTGGCAAACTAAGCTGACATAATTTTGAGCATAATAAGAGATTTCATAAATATTGGCATATGCTGGCATAATGATGTAGCTAATTGTGAGCATAATGTAACAATAGCACTTTGATGCTGTCTTCCAGAGATTGTCTTTGGGACTATTTAAATGAATCTTTGAGTTTACTAAATACCATACAATTGGTAACTCTATTTAAAGATTCCAATATTGCTTTCTGTAAGAAATAAAATACTTTCAGATCCAGCACTGTTGCCCATCAGGATGCAGATCAACAACTTGCAGATCAACAACTTGCATATAAAAAATGGCCATATCAGGATTCAGATTAGTTATGGGTACTGGGAATCTTATACTTGTGAATGTGGTTGAGGTGATCTTCGAACTCTGTCCATAGTATGTGAACATAAGAGGAGATTTCAAGTAGCATAATTGCTAAAACGATGAGCATTGCTAGCATAAAATAATAGCAAAAAATAAGCATAATTAGCCAACCCAATATTATTTACTCCTTTTCTTTGTTCTAGACATTAATACTTTAGTTTGCTTTTAGCTCGAATTTTCTTTCTTTCATGATTTTAGCATTTCATTCTTTTCACTTCTAGCCTGTCACATTATAATGCTAGTATTGTGCAGATGAATATTAGAATACAATCTTGTATATAGAAAATAGCAGCATACTTCAATAAGTGGCTATAGCTATTTCACCCCTTCTTGAAAGAGCCCCCCCTCCCCACCCCTTTAATAAATCCTAGATCCGCCCCTAATTACCATTGTGCTGGGCTCAAAATATTCACAATAACTATTGAACTTTCACTAATCTAGACTTTGCTATCTGAAACCAGTTTAGTCTAAACATTTGCGACATGCCACTCTGATGTTTGCAAGCTGTCACATATCAGTGTCACTGCAAAACTCCAAACAGTTTCTCCGAGATTTTTGGAAAAATTATCTAGCACATTCACTAGCAACAAGTACTGGAACATGGAGCAGGTGAATCTATTTATTGCATATAATACATGAAGGATGATACACTTCCTGAAAAGAGTCCATTGACTACCATAACAAAATCTGTAAACTGTGCTGTTAATTAGAGTTCACAAAAAGTTGACTGGGATATCCAGCTAGTTTTCAACTGATTATACACAAATTTATGATTATATTATGGTTGTCAATGGACACTATTCATGCAAGTGATAATCTATGAGTGCATGATAAAGATAGGTTGCTGCCATTTTAATGAATGCCATGAGGACAATAGGCAAGGATAATCAGCTAGAAATATATGTGTTATTCTTAGCACTGCGTGTCAGTGTGTGTTTGCATGTGTCAAAGTATTCATTGTTCTTTAGTTATGTATGTAAGTGGTATAGTATGACTTATAGTATGTTCTGCCCTTTCTTCAATAAAAAATTGAGGAAGGCACACTTCTTTGGACATAAAAAGATATCAATATTATACAGGAACAAATGAAGCTCTCTTACACTGGTCAGGCCAAGAATGGGTTGGCCAACAGAGTCAATAGGTATGGCCAAAAATTCATGGGAGTGGCTAAGGATAATTCATGGGTGTGACAAGTCCATAGCTACATACATTTATTCAGTATTCAGTAACTACCAGGTACCAGCTAATAACTGAAGTTACTACAATAGATTAAGTGTATTTCTTGTTAAAGGATTCTTGTACTTGAAGAAAGAATAATAAATCTCAGCAAATAAGATCCATGACTGGGCCTCTATACAATTCGCAAAAGAAAACTAAAGACTGGCCAGTAAAGATTCATGAGCATGAATAATAAGATAAGACGGATATGGTGTAAGTCTGTGTATATGTAGTAAGATTTCTAGAGAATATGGTTCACTACACAAAAAATTAAAAATAACATCACTCGAATATTATCACTATTATTCTAGGGATGTCTGAATTGAGCAACGAAGTTAATAAAAAATCATAACTGAACTGAACAATGAAGTTGTCAACCATTTGGTAATAACTTGTGTATTGAAATGAAAAGGATGCTATCCTTGTGGCAAACCGAAACACACACTGTAAACAAAAAGGTGTGTAGTTCACACCAAATTAAGCGTGAATCACTTGTAACAATAGTCACCCCAAAATATGGTGTGATGCGCACACCTCATCGTTTGGGTGTGAAATACACACCAAATTTAGTGTGAATTCTCACCACAAGCACTATGAACTCATACTTACAAATGCTGAATTATTTTAAGTTACATTGATTCTAGTAATACATATCAACTTTTTTTTCCAAAAAGAGATTGGTGTGATCCCAGATCTCATTGATCAGACGACTAAAATCTTAGTCAACTCTCTTATCAAACACACAAGTGTACAAAACATTTATAAGGTATAATGTTAGTATATGTTTATAATGCAGGCAAAAACCAATGCTATTATCATTGTAATCTACCTTATAAATGTTTTGTACACTTGTGTGCTAGATAAGGGATTACACCAATCTCTTTTTGGAAAAAAAAATGTTGATATGTGTTACTAGAATCAATGTAACTTAGAATGATTCAGCATTAATGTAAGTGTGAGTTCATAGTGATTGTGGTGAGAATTCACACTAAATTTGGTGTGCACTTCACACCCAAACGATGAGGTGTGCGCATCACACCATATTTTGGTGTGACTATTGTTACAAGTGATTCACGCTTAATTTGGTGTGAACTACACACCTTTTGGTTTACAGTGCAAAATACAACTATCATCACAAACATCTTATGGGTCACTATAAACAGCTCATAACGATCTGACTTACTTCAATGTTAATCAAGCAAGAAACGCTTCCCCAACTAATTAGCACGTAGTGTAGTTGCTAGTAAAGACTAGCTATGCCAGTTAGCGCCAAATCTGGAGAATATGATTAACAGAATGGAAGAATGTTTCTTCTTCTATACGATTTACCCACATCACAGTTGCCACTTCTATTACCCAACTCACTGGCAGTCCTGCCCTCCTTATAATCGGCGAGCGCGACACTCTCAGCAGGGGTAACTCAATTGAAAATCAGGGATATTTGTTTGTTTATGAGGTGCGTTTAAGGATAGGAACGCCGCAGATAACCTTGGACTTTTCGCAGAAATACGGTACATGCGCAATCGTCCACACTTGTACTGATGCACTTGTGGTTTCTTTTCTTTGTGCTTACCACGCTTGTTCACCGTGAATGGGACTGATTTACAAAGTGTTGTCAACATGGGTTTGCAAATAAGCTACTATGCAAACTGCATATTTCAATGTTTGATGAACATTAACCCTATATGTGAGCTGTGTAGATTCTTAGAAGCTGCACATACATCCTGCACAGAATGCATGCAAGGTTATTGTTACAGAGCTACTTTAATAGCACTAAGCAGCAATAATTTGATAATAAAGTTACTTTTACGGCACAGTATGCCGTCCAATCCTTCATTTTCTTTTTACACAATCCATTCATCTTTGAACATTTCCTTACACATCACAATGCAACACACCTTATATATTAGAAGTCTTTTGTAGAACTTAGGTTATATATTAATACAAATTAAACTTGCACAATCCAGTGTAATAAAACACAAAAGTAGTAGCTTGATGAATAATTGATATTTGGAAAATCAAAGTTTATATTGTTAATTTTATACACATACATAATGTTGAATCTAGAAAAGAGGGAAACTAAAGTAAAGAAGCATTTAATTATGTAGGACTTGGATGTCTTATACATGAAGTTCAATGGAACTGTTACATGTATAGTAATTGCTCCAAGACTCTTGAATTGGCACCTCTTTTGAAAAATCTTGGTGGTAGACAAGAATAGAATGATTAATTATGTGAGTATCACCGTGCATTTTGTTTACATTATAGCAAAAATTTGGCCATCAATGCATTATGGCAATCAAGAGGATGCAAATGAATTTTACATTGGACTTATAAAGAATTTAATTCAGACGCTACCAAAAAAAGTACAGCAACACTATAACACTATAATATTAGTTTGAAATTCAATATTACAGGCCCATACACATTAGTTTTTCAATTAGTTACGCGCTATTTCACTTTTTCCCATACATTAATTTTGAATGGGCAACTTACGCGCCGTACTATTATCAAATTAACACATAGCACTTTAGCTCTTTAAGCCCACACTTACTTAAAGAGGAGGTAATTATGTTCTGCAAAAGACTCCGTGTTCTTGCAATAATTGAAAATAATCACAATCAACAGACAGATTAAAGCAGGATCAATGTGTTAAATGATTGTTTAAAATTAAGTCTTATGCAATATTTAGTTTCTCTTCAAATAAATCTGTTGATTAAATTTATATAAAAGAATGCTTTTAATCATTACGAATAGGTTACACTACAACGAGGAGGTCGATAAGGGATTTACGTAACTGAGAGCCGAAGTTCCATGGATAGTGTAAATCCCATACTGACCCAACGTGGAGTGGTGTGACCAACTTGTACAATTGGCTCTAGGCTAAACACACACACACACACAAACACACACAATTTTGATAGGACAGTTTGTTTATTCACCTCCTAGGAGGTGGGTACAAATATATATTCACCCACAAATTGAGAAAAATAGTTTTGGACAGTTTAAATGTACCATGTTACAAACATAATTAAGCATGTAATTATTATTAATTATTACAGTTCAAAGAGAATTTTCATCAGAATTGTGCATGGATTGTAATAATTATCTCTCAGGATTGTGTATAAATCCACACATATGTACCTGTGAACAGCAACTTGTACTGAATGTAACTCTGTTACACCTCTACTGAACCAGTGTTATTTCTCAAGTTACCAGTAAACATTTCCAATTAAAAATGTTATGCAATTGAAAGTGAAAATGTATAGTTGCCTACTAATTTAATATCTGTGCAAGAATAATCTGTGCAAGAGCTCCTTGATAAGCATTTTGAGGCTGAGCAGGAAAGTAATTTATCACTAGGTATGTATTATTGAATAATGCCCTCTAATGATTTTTAGGAAACCAAATGTTATAACTCTAGATGCAACAAGAATGAAGAAAGAGGAATACTGTTTTGACCACCCACCAAACTTATTATGTTTATGCACAGCAAAGGATAACATTACGTACGTTTTTACCCTTGTTAATGTAACCATTAACATTTATGTTATATATGTAGATCTACCAGCACACTTCAGCTGCAGGTATCCAATAAAGTGACTGTTGATGCTCAATTTAAATATATATAATTATTTATCATTGCAGATGCCGTATCTTGTCCAGTAAACAAGCACAGGAGGACTTATATTTTGTGTGGGATGGTAGTCCATATGATACTGCACAGATACAGCAGACATTATACTTCTTTTGTGTAGTCAAAATTAACTGACACTCAGTGGGTGCATATGATGCAAAAGTAAGCAAATTGTACCCGTATTACACTCCAGAACATGCACAAACCAATAAATAAACATTAGCACAGTAATTTTCAAGAATAGGGATGCACTCAATTCAGTGCACCGTAGTAAGCAAGCCATCCAACTAAAATTACCAACTCAACAGGAAGCTTGGTTGGAGGCTATGGACTGGGTGACATGACAGAGAATGGAAGGTTTAGCTGATTGAACATGGTAATACTATTTCACATCTCCAAAATAAACTTATGTAATTACTAGTTAGTACAACTGTCCAGTGTAACACCATCATTCGTCTCACCGGACAATAAAATAGCCTCATGAGATGTTCACTCAAAATTATAGAATATATTTTAAATTGTAGTTTTTACTGCAGCCCCTCGTTGTGGCTGAATAGTTGTTCTAGCCATATGAGGCTGTAGTTACATGACTGGCACACTCAATATAGACTTCAACCCCATTACTTCATAAAAACCCCTTGATGCTGTCATAAATGCATATTTTTGGCTATGTTGAGTTAATTTGACAATATAAATATAGCAAAGCCCATATAAGTGGGTCTGGTCTTTCTTGAATACACACAAACAATTGACAGCAAAGCTAAACATGAATATTATTAAAAACTGGTCAAAGTATCAAATATTTGTTTGTTTTACACAGGTCACATCAGTTAGCATGGCTACAGTTCTTCAGCAACAACCTTATCAATTATATATTTTGACGAGCTTTCGAAAGGTAACCAAACAAATGATACGTTATTGCTGCTCCAATATGATAATTTCTTGTATTACAGTGGTGTGTGGTGTGATTCCATTATGAAAGTGAATGTCCTAATATGATCACTTCTTTATATTTCTAAATTGTGTAGTTATTTCTGAATACATGCTCATCTGCCATCTCTAATTTTGTCATGCATTATTTATTACATAGCATGATGGAAAAAAATCTTGACAAACAGCTCTCATTTTCTTCCCAAGTTTATTCAGAGTGGCTACACAGGTGCTGAAAAGTGGCATAGAAAGGTGATGAAAAATTCTTTTTCACAAAAGCTGTATGGGTGATTTCTAGAATTGCATACAGGTCAATGTAGCCAGTCAAGATCTGATACTGTTTCCTATAAATGATGGTAGAAACCATTTGACATTACTGGTATAAAATTAATGTATTAATTAGATATAAACTAATAATGTAAGTGCATGTACATCCATATATTTTAGATGTCAATACCCAAGTTGGTGAGTACTATGACTATCAGGTTAGCACCTAGTATTATCTAACAATTATTCCGCATATTTATTTAAATACTGCATTAGTACATGTTCTACAGCTCCATGGATAAGTCATTCCAGTTTGTGCAGGTATATTTATTGATTCTTCCATTTATAATCATTTTTACCTATGTATTGCTTACTACACAGAAACACATGGGAATCTTTCGTAAAATAATGTTGGAAGAATTTTGAATGGAAACTTAATACGAGAAATGATCAATATCAATGAACTGTTATAAAGTTATTGTACTTCTTGCATGTTAGGCATCTAAGTGAAATACAAATTACTTGACCTGTACAGACATGTGGATGTAGATACTTACTACCATCCCAAAGTATATACTTGGAAACCTGTTAGTGAAAGGCAACTTCTTCAGAAACTATCAGGTTAACTACGACATCAATATTCCGCATTTTCAAGTATGTCAACATTCAGTATTTCCCACATAGCTTCTGAATGAAAATTTGTGTGTGCCATGAAGTGAACATAAGCAATTATAACTGAGTGAGTATATGTCAACTGTACATAGTCAAGTAATAGTCACTTGTCACAACTTCCTTAATTCCTATTATAGCCCTCCCGATTGTCCTTCAGTTGCTTTATTATTATGTGCCGTCAGAACACCTTTCGGTGTCGACTGGAAACACCTCCACCTCTGGACAGGAGCCATAATTTGTGGATTGAAAATGCAGACCCCTTAAGATGAGAAAGTTTCAATCTAGTTTTTATGAAGGGTCAGAACTTGAAACTGTGATGATAAAACCTTTTCAATCCACAAATTATGGCTCCTCTCCAGAGGGGGAGGTGTTTCTGATTAACACCGAAAGGTGTTCGACTGCACATAATTGGTGGTCTGTAAAGTACGAGACTGCAGCAAGCGGTACTACTCAACATTATAAAGGAAAAATGTGAAGGTCTTGGAAGTCAATGGTTGTCGTAGCTCAGTGGTTAGAGCACTGGTTGTTAAAGTCAGTGGCCCTGGGTTCGAATCCCCAGCGACAACTAAGATTTTTTCACATTTTTCCTTTGGTTTCCTTCAGACACCTTTAGGTGAGAAAGTTTCAATCTAACAAATGTATTGTTTTCCTTAGAAATGACTGACCTTGTCTCACAACATTTCCTACCTTGTGCAGTTCTCACATGATGGTTATCAGAATGGAATCACATAGATAATGATTTATCCCTTGGACACTGGCCAGGTGTCATTTTCCTCCATCTTTCATTCACAAGGTCCACCTGCATACGGACATGTCAAGCTTCTGAGGATGTGTTGCTTAATAGGACTGCACCTGGATCCATGATAAATGAAACACAGGCAGAGGCAATTGATTGCAGAGAAGGAGTTAACATCAGGCATGGGAGAGCAGTGGAAGCATGTGCATGTTATCTGCTACTCGGACAATCGATTGGTAGTGACAGACCTGATGTCTTGTTCATGCCGACACTAAGAACAAGTGCACTTATTCTGTACTATAGAGTTTCCAGAGACTTAGTTGGATAGCTCTCTTGCTCTGTCTAGGGATCCCCACATTATGCCAGCATAATTATTGGCATAATGGGTGGACTGGAGCATAAGCCATAATTACGAATACAAGGTTCATTTTCTAGCATAATCCAATGAAAGCATGTCAATTATACATACTTTTTGGAAGAAAGTTAAGACAGCAACTACTGTGGTTGCTTCAACATAAGTACTGCTGTATAACAATTGAATTGAATGACAGTAACACTGTTTTATCAACTACTAGTTATCTACATTTCTTTGTACTATTAGTTACTGTGATTCATATAATACTATTGCATTAGCATAATTTGAGCAATGTTAAAAAGTTCACTAAGTAAAATTGATTGCCTAACTTTGAAATCCCTACCTCTATCTTACATTGACACTAGAGCTAATCACTCTGCTGATAGCGTCACACAATAAAGCTGTCTACTTCATCACAGGTGCAATCAGCACATCCACACCCTCATCAGTCTCACCTCGGTTGCTGAACTTCCTTCTCGACTAGAAGGCAGATTGGAGCAGTACAAATTGGAAATTACTATCTTGCAGCTGACCAGACAAACTGGTCATATGAAGTGGCTGTGAAACATGTTGTACACTTTTGTAAAGCCTACTCAGGCAGGAAATTATTCCAGTACATACATCCTCTTGTGTTACTTCATGAGTTACCTAGCTCGATCTGTCAATGATGCAGAATGTGTAAGGTTATATGGCAGAGTTAAGGATGCCCAGATCTCCCAGAACTGAGTGTGTAGTCCTCCCTTAAGCTAGTGAAAGGGTTCAAGAAGAGATTAGCTGGATTCTGCAACAATCGACACCTACAGTAATATTGTACCTATCATTATTTGGGCACTGGACACTGGAGGTACTTCTTGATGCGTGATGAAGCCATGCAGCAGCTATAGCTGCTTGTGTGGTTTTTTCAGACTTGGGGAACTCCTTCCAAAATCAGCATCAACTTATGAAGGTGCAATTAATTCAGCATGGGAAGGTTTTGTGGTGAACAAATTAAAGGCATATGAACAATGGTCCTAATTCATCTGATAAAGTCAAAAAGTTGACCAAGAAGCTAGCAGTACAGCGTGATTTTAGGCTAAACTGACACAACTGTCTGTCCAGTGGAGACAATATACTATTTAAGGATCAGGGGCCTTTCCTAGGGTCTGTTTTTGATGGACCATAAGGGTCCAACTGTGTCCAAAGTACTATTTGTTCAGCAGCTCAAGGTCATTTTGCGGAGTTTGGTGCCCCAACTTCGAGAGCACAGACAGGAATGAAAACCCTGGGGAGGTGGCATGGTGCCACCTTCCTGAAGTACATATGAACTGGCATGTGCTTCAGCCACATTAGTGCATACCCAACTATACGGTATTGAACTAAGAAGAACATCCGAATTATATGGTCATATTCTTAGACATCAATCACAATTCATGTTGAGGTTGTAAATGATGCATGTTTTAGAGTTCTAGTTTTTTTAGATTGATTAGTCAATTGTCCAAACTAATTGGGTATTGGACTGTTTGCAAGATCAAATTGTTTGTATAATCATTAAATTAAATTCAATGAAAAAAGTTCGAGGAGCTGTATTTATTAATTATAAGTGCTATTTTGGAAAGCCAGTTGTGAAGTTTACTTTACATTTCTGGATATCAAAGATGATGGACTTCCTATCACATCTTTTGAAGTTATCATCAATTTAGATACTTTCAAGCCCTTTCAGCCATTTTATCTGCACGAAAATCTGAAGGTAGCCACTTTTGCAATAGAACTGCAACCATGCAAATTAACTAAAACTAGCATATACTCAGCCAAGTGGCGCTTGATGTATTGCAAAGTAAGAATGCAGTAGCACAAGTTACCTTGCTCAGATATCATTCTACTATTGGCTAATAAGTTTCCTTCTCCTGCTCTTTTTTCTGAAAAATCTGAGCTTTTCTTATACCCCATCTGTCCTTTCTTCAGTTCTTGTTCTTGAGTCATGGAGTCCCCTTTCCCTTTTCTATCTATCATTCAATTGATGTTTCAGTAGAGTCTACTATTGAGCGAAATATATGAAGTTCCTCCACAAGCAAAGTCCTCCATTCTAAAATTTGGTCTTTTATGAATTAAGTATGGTCATAACAGACCTTAAATAAATATGGTACATGATATTGTGTGAAAAATTTGAAACCACATATGTCACTAGTAATGATCTCTACATGTCTTATTATGAAAACTTTTTTAATGATCTCAAATAAATAAAAACGATTTACTGGTAATATGTTACTCAAACAAACATTATAAGCTGAAAATATTGAACTTTTTCCACTAATATTTATGTGGCTATTGCCTTTTTTAACTTACAAGTAGAGATCAACATAATTGCTCTAAGTTTGAAATTTTTCCCCTTATTCTAGATGCCTTTAAATAATGGACTAAGCTGAATGAAGAACTTGAATGTAGTCAATTATAGCTTAACTAGGTCCCAGGCCGTACCGTATGGCAAGTTCCATGTACATCTCTAGGTGTTGGTCTTCAGTAAATTTTGTGTTTATAAACAACAAGAAATAGGTGATATTTTATGCATATCGAAGAGAAAACTACTGCAATAATAACACGAAATGTAACTAAAACTGATTTATTGTTTCATATTCTGCGTCAGTGTTTTTCTCCTCAATTTTCATTGTACTGGTAGCATAAGCTGGACATGGGGTTATTACCACATCATTTTCAGTATCGGTGAGATTAGTTTCCAATACTGTCTTGCTGTATTTCTCTATATATTCATATTCACGGGAATCAACTCCTTCAGCATCAAGAGAAATAACAGTGACTGTGTCTCTAAGTAGTGAGTAAATTGATCAGATATTAGAGTCAACATTATCCTAATTAAAGTGTTAACTTACTTAGCACTTTTACTATTCCGACTTGTTTTGATGGAAAATGCTATAATTATGCCAATAATTGCCATGATTATAATAATAACTATATTAACTATGACAACCAATACTATAATATTCACTGGTAGATCACCATTCTTCTGTTCATTTTGACTGCATGGTGATAAACTAGTCGATGATACGATGCAGAAACTCTGTATGGTTAGAAGAGAAAACTGCACAGGAATAGATGTTGTCTCCTGAGACAAGCCTTGAATTATACTAGCAAGTTGGGAGACATTAGCATGTCTTGTGCCATGTAGTTGTACTTGATAAGTTACAGAATTAGGAGAAGATGGATCACAAAGGAACACTCTGTCTGTGAGTTGAGAGGTAGTGAAATCACACCCACATTGAAGTGACACTAGATTCACTAATGCCATTACTATATCAGAGTCCTTCAAGCTGAGCTCATGGTCTATTCAGGAATTGTCATAGCAACATTAACAAATACTTCAGCTAACAAACTTACCTTCCAAGTATCGCAATTGGAAACACCCTCAAGCAAAATCTGTAAGTATATGCCTGCATATAGTTTAATAATAGTAATTATATAGGCATTAAAATTGTATACTATGAATTTTGTATATTGTGCACATTAACCTTTTTGGAATAGGGTTCTAGACTAAACCAGATGATGGTCATTATAAAAACAGTGACGATTGCTAAAATTAGTATAAATTGTGATAGGATATTTTTTATTTGAATAATGGTTTTTGGAATCAACTAGATGTATACCACTACAGTGACGCTTGATGTAAAGCATCTGAAAATTAGGAATGCTGGTCTTGAATCCATTCTTATAATTATGTACTGCTTCATATAGTTACAGCAGTTTACCTCACCTACTCTCTTTCTTACTGAGTCATTACAGCTCTTCATAACCTTTCTTCTATTCAGCACTTCTCGAGTAAGTCTTGGATTCTCTTCCTTTGTCTATCTCCTGCATTTCTGGAACTCCGTGGTTTTGTCCTTTTCATGATTGTAAACTTAGGCTTTATGAAATAATTGCCTTTCAGTCCATTTTTTTGCCGGCACATAGCAACAATTGCTCATCGTCACATTCTAACCACCTTTGTTTCATTAATTGCTTTCTAACACTTTACCCATTCAATTTGAGATGACACTTTACCAATAAGGGAATCAGGCCATGAATTATTCACAAATACAGACACTGTCATTTGTCGTCGTTTTTGATGCACAATGTATTATTTTATAAATGTAGTAACTTGTGTGGAATGTTTCTGTTTGGCTTGGTTAACCCTTTCGTTCCCAATCCCGCTTTAAAGCGGGTGAAGACCGGTTGGCTTCTCCGAATTTTTAAAAATAGTTACTTTATAGCTAGAACCTTCAGATTGCATACACAGGTGCCCAATGCATTGAAGAAGCATCTAAAATAGCTTCCAGCCAGGACTGCTTCGACAGTACCTCACAGCAGTTGCGTTTATTTCTTCCTCGGCAAAAAAAAAAAACATCGGTTCTCCGTCGAATTTTAAAAAAAGTTACCGTCTTCACAGCAGCTTCATTTATGGATCCAGTCATCTCCAGAGCTTTGTAGAAGCAGCAAAAAATTGCTTGAGCTCAGTAGCCTTCCATAACACATTGAAACAACCGCTTCTTTGCCGACCAAGACTTTGCGGTTTGACTTACTGTCTTCTCCATTTTTTATAAAATCGCCAGTTCAACTGGGGACCTCCCTATTACGTACAGTCTTAGGTAATGCTTATTACATCATAGGAAAAAAGTGAGCGTGTCGTGTGACCCCGGTAACTATGCAAAAAAAATTTTTTTTCAAAGTCATTTTTTGGAAGATGGCGTCTACAAGTTACAATGCGGTACAAGTTTTAGACTTGCTTGATGCTGACTCTAGCGACTCAGGATCAAGCGAAGAGAAGGGAGACGACATCTAGGGCTATAGGAGGCCCTGTATCAGGGTTGGTGGACCAGACCCCGTCAACTCTGATACTGAAAATGGGAGTCAAGAAGATGATCGAGGTAAGCTTGTCTTTCTCTTGTCTTTCTCTTGAAAAATAGCAAGCTTCTGTTGTGGAAAGGACTTATTTATAGCTATATTGAGATAGAGTAAGCTGTTTAGCTATAATATATGTATATATTTCATTGAGTTTTGAGATTTGAAAGTGGCTTGTGGTTTTTTGAACAAATTCAAATTTTCAAAAAAATTAAAAAAATTTTTTTACCACATATACTACTAGGACCAGATGTGAATGCAGTCACCGACCTGATTACGCAGATGAGGCGACAGGAGCAGAGTCTTCCAGTGATGAAGGAGAGGATACCGGACCTGTGTCTTCCAATGATGAAACACGAATAGGCAGCAGGTTCCAGTGATAAAGAAGAGGAAGTGGCTCCTCCTGCTCCAAGTTTTGGACGTCCTCGCGGTCGGAGAAGGCGGGAACCGAAGAACAAGAGTCGGGTGGATGAGGTAGGGGGAGAGTGGCACACTCATTGATATTCCATAATCTTTTGTGTGAAGGACCACAGACTTTGATATTTGTGGCTGCTTCCCCCTCCCCCCCTGAACATCCCAAAAGTTGTAATATGTATTGTTATTGTCGTTGACGTTGTCAGTGTTTTTGTGGTGTTGTAGTGGAGCTTCGCACTCGATGTATATGTGTGTGCGTGGAGTTGAAATGTTATTCTGGCGCTTCCAGATCTAACCGGGGAGGGAACGAACTCGGGGTGGGGGGGGGGGGTCTTTTCCAATCGGGGCTACTATGCCCATGTAAGTTGAATTTCATGTATGTGTGTGTGTGTGTACACCAGTCAATTTATATTATACATTTATTTTTATGATCTGTATTCACCTGTATCTTCTTTTTTCTAGTGTGTGTGTGTGTGTATGTGTGTGTGTGCATTTGTGGAATGAGAGAGAGCAACCGTGGACAAACAGTATGTAGCGCTTCCGTATACAACCTGGGAGGGAACTCTGGATCTTTTTGGATCGTGACTACTATGCCCATGTAAGTTGAATTTCATGTGTGTGTGTGTGTGTACACCAGTCAATTTATGTATAATAAATTATACATTTATTTTTATGATCTGTATTCACCTGTAGCTTCTTTTTTCTTGTGTGTGTGTGTGTGTATGTGTGTGCGTGCATTTGTGGAAAGAGAGTAAGTTGAATTTCATTTCAACTTACTGATATTTGGGTGTCCAGCTAGGGCTGGGGGGGGGGGGTTATGGTACAAGAATGTCAGTGAAAAGTAATGACGGGGGAGGGGGGGGTTATGGTACAAGAATGTCAGTGAAAAGTAATGACGGGGGAGGGGGGGTTATGGTACAAGAATGTCAGTGAAAAGTAATGACGGGGGAGGGGGGGGGCAATTCAGCGAGGCCAGCTGTTATGTTACAAATATCATTGTTGTCTTGTGTTTTTTTGGTATTGTATGGAGGTTCCGGATCCTATGGGAGGGATCGTTCAGTCTGTGACACCATCCATGCCGAGTAAGTTGAATTCCACGTGTGTGCTTGTACTGCTTTTCATTTTCAAATTACACTTTCTCAATACAACGATTGTTCATACAGTGGGAGGCTAGCGCTGGGTTCCCCCCTAGAATTTTGGGAGTTGAATAGAAATGAACATTTAGGAAGCATTTATTTTTAGTCTGATATTGTATCCCATTATGTTCCTATCATAACTGAGCCATTTAGTGCATAGGACCGAACACTGATCATCAGTGTGAAGTATAGACTCGTATGCAAAGATGTGCATCAAAGTAGTGTAGGTTCCAAAAAATGGGTGTGGCGAAGTACACTCGGAGCCCCACCCCAAACAAAAATCCTGTATGAAGCCGCATACAATACATCATAAGTTGCAATTATATACGATCATGAATAATTTGTTGTTTGTATTACAAATATCTTTGTTGTTTGTGTTTTTGTGTATATGAAATTGTTTTGTAGTAGAGCTCGACGTCCGATGGCATACGTTCCTTGTGGACACTCATAGATGTCTCCTACATGATCACAATCAGCACCACACACAACAAACAACATATTTTATTGTTGAACTAATATAATATTGGTATAAAATGCATCAAACAATATTATTTCTATTTTATTTTATTTTTTTATTGATGGGAAAAGTGGATTTTTTGGGGGGGAAAATTTTTTTTTTTGAAATATTAGTAGATGGCTTAAATATTATTCAATTTTCTCAATCAAAAAATGAGGGGAATCCCAAACTCTTGGTCTATTTAGTGATATATGGTTGCTATGGGGTTTTCCCAGCCAGCATCGAGTTAAAAAAATAAAACGGTAATGCTCTATTCCGCGGTAGAAGATTAGATTTTTCCGCGCGCGTCAAAACAATTTGGGAACGAGAGGGTTAAGGCATTTCTTCAAGCAATATAATCATTAAAAAGGTAACTATCTATATTAAGTAACCTTACAATATCATCCTTCATTCTAAAGTGCATCATGAAAATTCTGATTATTTTCTTCTAGTGTTAATGCTGGTTAGGCTCATTTGTCATTTATAGTGATGGTAGTAAGTTGCAAATGGGTATATAAAGTAGTTCGCGCGTAGTTACTGAGTGGTTAACAAATTTTGGAACTCCCTTGTTGACATCTGGAACGGACACTAGTTAACAAACCTCGCAAACTTCTCTGAAAACTCGCTATTAACTACGCGGACAAGTCTGTAATGTTTTGGTAACCCCGTGACAAGTCTGTAACTTCTTGGCAACTACTTTGACAAGGCTGCAACTTATTGGCAACTTCTTTGACAAGGCTGCAACTTTTTGGCAAAATACTTTGACAAGGCTGCAACTTTTTGGCAACTTCTTTGACGAGGCTGCAACTTTTTGGCAACCAATTTGACAAGGCTGCAAACTTCTTGCAATAATTTCTTTGAAACATCTATGCTAACCACTTTGACAACCATATAAAAATATCTGGAAACATCAACATGGTCATTAACTAACACATACTTTTATTTAATTTAACTCCACTAATTGTTATCTCCATATATATTTCACAAGTATTTAATCACTATACAATTTAATTCTGGTAATTATCAGGAGAGTTAATTTTCTAAATTATTCATTACAATGTTCATACCTGAGTATATACTCGCAAGTTCCTTGATGACCATAATAGTAATATCAACACAAATGTAGCTGATGAATTCTTCATAATGATTACTTGTTCAATTTAAATGAATAGTTTCTAGCAGTACAAAATATTTACAATCTGTCCTTAATTTATAGCATATATATATTTCATAACAAAAAAAGAATATATCTAAATTAATAATAAGATATGAAACTAGTTGAAAATCTTAAAGACTAAACGTGTCATGAGTCATGCTTAAATAAACCTTGGAGATCATTATACTATTTACATGTAGTATAAGACAAAATAAACAAAGAAAAAATTATGCTAATATTTAGCAGCAATATGAGCCGTATATTTTGTTAGCTGAAGTACTAGCACTAAGTTTAGGTAGTAGGCATTGAAAGTTTCTTCTCTATCAAAATGCTAAAACACAAAACTGCCTCACTTTAATAATTGCACAAAAGAAAAATGAGAATCCTTTCAGCTGTGAAAATTCTGCCAAATACCTCCAAAACTTTATTTCCTCTATTTACTTTTCTTAAGCTTCAACTATACATTCCATTTGGGGGATTAAAATGCCACTTACCACACCTATTTATAAAATGTTGTGCTCTATTTTAAAAACTTTCCCAACTTCACTTCTATAAATAACCAACAAGAGAATTCATAGCCATTACTGATAAAAATACTTGGTAAAGGGTCTCGACAATCACAGGAAGCTAGGTATGTTATATACACCTTTTTTACATCATGCTACTCCTGTTCAAAGTGTAATGAACAGCTAGGCAATTAGTGATGTATTTCAGCAAAAGTGGCAAGGGAGTCACTGCACAAGTAGCTAATAATAAAAATATATCTATGAATATTTAATATAATACGTGAAAATTTTTTTAATTTAAAACATGAATGCAAAAAATAGCAAAAGATTACAACATTTAATAGTAGTCTGCCTAAAACTAATGTCCTATAGCTCCTATTCATAGTTTAGGAATGCATCGTTCAGATTATTTGTTCAAACTACTGCAGTTTTTACAGTTTCACCTGATGTCAGTAACTATATAGCTAGATTATTCTTAATGTTAAAATTTTACCAGAGTTTGCCACATTATTAAAGTAATATAATGAATATTTCAAGTTAAGTAATACGCAATCAGAAAATAAAAAAAAATCAGGAATCAGCATTCTACAATATAAGCTTCCACACTTACAGCAACTTGCATGTGGTTTTTGTTCCTTTCTTTATACTTGTAGCAGATACACAGTAGAATAAGAACATCTTGCTCTTTGGAAAATCTAATATATAAAAAAATAGTTATTCTTATTACTGTTATTTAACTGGCTAGTCAATAATTAGTTACTATATGGAGTAACTCATCAAATATGCTGTGATCTTGATTATTTCAATGCTTCTATTACAGTTAGCTAATTTGTACCTGATCATTTAAACCAGGCTCCATTAGAAATGATGCAAACCAAATATATAAAGTTTTTAGCTTCCTTAAGTTCTACTACACTTCAATATCTCTTGTGTTGGATAGATTAGATACTATATAGGTTCAACTTAGTGTCAATTTAAATAATTACTATTTTTAAGCAGCATATTCAGTGAAGTAGCAGATACTACAAAATAATCATAACTTGTGTTTTTACTAGCAAGGGTCGTAATATTGATACAAAAATAGTGCACAAGTTCGTCATTATGAACCCTTTCAAATTTAAGTTGTTCCTATGCAGTCCAATCGCCACCGTGACCGGAAGTCATAGACTTTCGTACTAGCCTTATCACTTATGCATTAACAATTGCGTCATTCTGCTTGGTCCCCGGTAAAGACGGCAAATTCTATGGTCAAGTGTAACAGTCTCTCTTCCAGTTATTTCTTGTTGTTTAACTTTGAATTTGCTACCAAAAGAATGCCTGAAATTCATAGTTATAGGTATATAAATAATTAGCAATGAAGGTTCTCATACTGAAATTACCAGCACTAGTATTAACAGAAATGGGTTGTTGTTGTTTTAAAACTTGTTAAATGACCTTTGCAGAGAGTGGTCCAAAAGCAGTTCCCAGCATTATTGCAGGAAATGCTAAACAGGTAAGTAGCTGTATAGGTCTAGTACATCTGTACAGCCATTAACAATTTTGTTCCCATGCACATTTTCTGAATTGTGCTTCGCTAGACATGTTGTTTGAAATGGATGAGATTTTGTCAGAAAATTTTAAATATTAATACAAATGTGGAACTGGCAATTATGAATGTAATACAGTTCACTTTCATCATCATATCATATATCAGTTCATTCATTTCAATATCTAAGTCAAAATTCCCATCATTATCCCTATCCGTATCACTGTTGGTTCCTGGCATCTAATCTCCACTTTTATCTCTACACTGTACATTAAAATGATGAATAGCCATCTTAACAACTGTTGTTGATGTGCTGGTGAAGATGATGACTGACAACTGCTCAAGATAATAGGTACGTTAAGACTGTCTCGACTTTTTACACTGAGGACCACAGTTGTTGTTTTTCTAATACTTACAGTGATGAATGAGACAGCCAGTTTAGCACCCACATCCTTACTGGTTATGATATTATTGAGATGGTCATCACTGTATCCAGTCCTTCACAAAAATATCAGCATCTGGCTGTATTTTTTTTTTTTTTTTTTTTTTTTTGGGGGGGGTGGTACAACCTGCAACACCAAGCAATGAAATGGTACAAATTGCCCTGAAACTTACACACTCTTCAAAGTGGTATGGTGAAATTCCCAGGCTTTATTTTCACTCGCCTCTGGCTCATGAAAATAAAACAGCTTGCTCATGAAATGTTTCGTCAGATCACAATCTGACTCATGTAATCTATATATTTATTCCACCCTAGATATCTTCACAATGATATCTTTAGGTACATGAACCCTTGAAATAACTCACGATATTTCACGCTGTTATTTCACGCTGTACTGTACTGCTGTAAGGTCATCATTACCCTTGTATTTATAGCAACCAGCCAAACTTTTCAATTTTCTTGGTTTTTACAGCTACCTTCCCATGGCAGTACCCTACTTGACAGGGTTGGAGCAGCTGCTAAAATATCTAGTACTAACTACAGTAGTAAATATATCTAGTGCGGAAGAAACCACTTATTACACTTGTCAGAGTGATATATAGATATTTCACTCTCAGGCTTTATTTTCACTTGCCTCTGGCTCATGAAAATAAATTAGCCTGCTCATGAAATATTTCGCCATATCACACTCAGACTCATGTAATAAGTACTATAATATATAGCTTTTAAGTGCTAGATATATTCACAATCATTATAGGTTCGTTACCATAAGATTCTCACGTTATCACACAGTGTGTTAGGGTGTTATCTCACATTGTATTGTGAAAGCTCAATACCTTCAATATACTTGTAGTCAATAGCAACTAACGCTTACAGGTTCCCACCTGAAGTGTGTATGTCTATTTGTTCTTTTTTCTTAAGCATTGTCTTTAATCAAGTTTGTTGTAGAGAATTGTAAGAACTGTGTTTCCAAGAAGAAAATTTATTGTTAAGAACAAAAGACTGTCAACTCAAGAAATTACCTTCAAACAGTATGCAAAAAAAAAAATTAGTGATGAATTTACCTTTAACTTTGCGGTCGAATTTATTATGCTATCCTATTTTAATTTTATACAGCATGTACGTAATAGTTCATGTAAATGAATATTTTTCCTTGGGTACTTACTTGCTGATCATGTGAGCATTATTATTCATATTGACGCTGCACTTGAACGAACGTGCCCACACGACTTCTTGACGACTGTATAAGCTGAGTTACCGCTAAACCACAACGAGGCTTTGAAGCACAACCGTTTTCCTGGTTTTTGAAAAAGTATCCAATGTACAATAAACAATTTGTTGTACTTGTACATTAGAGATATGACATTCTACTCTCAGGCTAAGCTTTGGCTCATGATAAAGCTTACGAGTACCTTTGAAATGTCTCCCCATATTGCACGCTGACACGTGCAATAAGTATTATATATTATATATTTATTTATTTATTCCATTCTAGACATCTTCACAATATTATTTCAGGTACTCGACTATTGAGACACCTTATAATTTTCTCGCAGCGACTCATGCTGTTTTACCAAGTTATCACAGTTTCCATGCATTTAGCTATATATATATATATTTTTTCTCAATTTAGTGTACAGTTTTTTTTATTTTCACTCTCTTTAATCTGCACGTAGCTATGGACTAAAGAGGGTAAAAACTTCAGAAAAGAAATTACTGTGTACAATGCTAAAGAAATAGTTGGTAATGTAAACAACTTCGTGTAGCATTTTTTCAATCTGAACAACTAACTAAACAGATAAAAATGCACATTTTTATCTATTTTTTCTTTGATTTTTTTGTTCATGATACAATAAAACTACCAACTAAAATTTTGATTGTGTTTGCAAATTGATGAATTTAGCAGCAACTTCTATTATTGTATTAATTAATATCTATTACTATCTATAGAATGCTATAACTTTTTACAGTTTGTATATAATAGTTCCAGTACTGTGAATATTTTTCATTGGGACTTCCTCATCAAGTGAGAGTTATTACCAGTATTGAACAAACTTAACCACGAGTAGTTATGGACAACAGTATGAGGGAGTTACTGCTGAACGATAATGATTTGAAACAAAACCGTGTTCCTATTAAAAAAAATATCCAATGTACAATAAACTATTGATTACATTTGTAGGCGGTTGATATTTCATTCACACGCTTGTTGTTTTACTTGGCTTTGCTTGTGAAAATACTTGAGTACCTTTGAAAAATATCTCTATTATTGTGCGCTGACTCATGCAATAAGTATTACATAATTAATATAATTATACATATAATTATTTATTTATTTATCCCATGCTAGATATCTTCATAACTTTCGGTACATAAATAGTGAGACACATCGTAATTCTCGCACCACTAGTGCTATTAATCCCAGTTTCCAGAGTTTTCCATGCATATATTATATAATATATATAATATATATATATAATATATTTATACATATTATATATAACATATGTATATATATATAATATATTTATTCCGCGCTAGATATCTTCACAATGATATTTTTAAGTATGTGACCTGTGAGCACATAGTGTTATCTCATGGCTATGTTGCACAAGCTCATTACCAGAGTAGTTATAGCAACAGGGACTGGTGTACAAGTTTTCTGGGTTTTTACAGCTATGTTTACTCTAGTGGATCCTACCAGCCAGGTTAAAGCAGCTGCTATAATATCAGCTGTGGTTGTGCGGAGCCCCTAGTGAGTTTCGCCAATTTGACAACATCAGTTACCAAAAAACTACTTCAGTGAAGATGTCTAGTGTGGAATAAACCACTTATTACACTCATCAGAGTGATATGGCTAGATATTTCATTCTCAGGCTTAATTTTCACTCGCCTTTGGCTCTTGAAAATAAATTAGCCTGCTCGTGAAATATTTCACCATATAACGCTCTGACTCATGTAATAAATCCTACTATGTGAGTTATTTCACAGGTCATGTACCTAAAGATATCATTGTGAAGATATCTAGGGTGGAAAAAAATATATAAACATGAGAATGTTCACTTTTCTCTCAATATTTAGTGTATGGTAAAAAGAAACTTTTGTTTTGTATCATGCTTAAAGCAATAATCATAATAAAAAACAAATTATTTAGCATTTTTTAAATACAAATCTGAACCAATAACCAAACAGTTGAAAAACTTTTTTTTTTCTGGTACAATTATTGCTAGTCTCTTTTTCTTCCTCTGTGTGAAGACATACAGATGACTAGACTGACTGGAACATTTCATTTATGATGAAAAACGAGACATTTGACGGAAAGGAATCAGAGACAACTAAATGGAATTTTATAGGCTTCCAATTCATAGCTGTTTTCCCAAATACCGACTAAAAATTCCGTTGTTTTTTTTCAAATAAAGAGTTAGTGTGAGACCGAGTGAAATCAAAGAAGCTGTGCATGTCCTCTAACGTACAGTTTAGCCTATTTTACAGCTCGTTCAGCAAAAGCCGCACTTCAAGAGGTTGCAACAGCATTGGGGAACTTGATCAAGTGGTCTTTTAAAGTACGAGAAAATTAATGAACTTAAAGTATTCTTTGATATGACAGCGGATGGCACTAAGTTGGGAAGAATAGTGATCTAAATCTGCTTGGTATCTTTTGCTGCTTATTATTCCTATCATGCTATGCAGCTTCGAAGTGATGTTGTGCCCAAGACTGCAGGTAAGTGTCTTATGTTTTTTTTTGTTGTTGTTTGTTTTTATTGAGTTTTTATTTATTTTAGCTATGTTTGCTGGAAATTGATGAAAAGCATTTCTTTGTTATTTCAGAGAATTTCAGGGCTCCCTGCACTGGAGAAAGTTGATACAGATACAAAGGCTCAAGTTTTCATCGGGTAATTAGAAGTTTTATGATTCAAGGAGGTGACTTTGTTAATGGAAATGGAACTGGTGGACTTTGTTATTGGAAATGGAACGGGTGGAAAGTCAATATATGGACCAAAGTAAGTTGTATATACCCATTTAAGCATTGTGGAGTGCAGCAGCGCTCCTTAATAAAATATTAACTTATTGTTAGTTTGTGTGTTTTATTATAGAAGTACAGCATGTCACCCTAGATTTAGTATTAAGGTCAAGACTGCTATTGTTTTTAGGACTATTAAAATAAAGAGGTGTGATAATGTATTTGATAGCTATAAACCTGTGTTTTTTAATATAGACTATTACTTACTCAGGACAAAATGTTAATTCAATGTAATTAGCCTTTATTAAAATAACAGACCATTTTTGCTAAAGCTATGGTGATGTAGCAGCTAGAGCAGAGGAACGAAAGCTGGAAAAATATCAATATTTAGTGCCCCACCACCTCTTTCAGCCAGTGGCAATAGAAACCTCAGGATTAATAGGCCCAAGCTACCTTTCCTTCCTGAAGTTACTGGGAGATTGTAGGCCAGTGAGTCAGGTGACTCCAATTCCACCAGCCACCTATTCCATAGCAGTACAAAGAGGGAACTATGTTGCCATCTTGGGGACTATAAGCAGTGCCAGATGACTTTATTGCAACCTATTACAACCCTACTCAGTCATCATAGTAGTACCTTGTATTGCTTTGCCTTTTTTTTTTTAAGTAGCTGTGCTTACATGTATTTTATTTTTTAATGTCCTGGATTAAATTGTTGCACAATTTGAAAAAAAAAAGAAAAGAAAAGAAAAATAAGGAATACTGCAAATAAGGGTTCAGTGGACTTCATAAAGTAATTGTTTTATTGTTTAGAAGAAATTATTGATGCATGACTATAACGAATACATAAAATGGTATTCTGTGTAACAAAGAACAAGAGAAATATGATAAAAACATTGCAATGTTGAAAAATATTGGGTGTTAGAAAAAAGTTGTGACAACAATATAATGCATAGGCTAATGTACTAAAATGGAAAAGAGCGCCTTGAAAACACTTTCTAACAAAGTAAATATAGTCCAAGCTTATTTATTCATTAATGGCGTTTATAGGTTTGATGATGAAACTTTACTCTGAAGCATGAAATATGGTCTTTGTCATAATGGCTAGTTATGGTCCAAACACGAACAATTCTCAATTTTTTATCTGTACTTCAAAAACATCATGGTATGTAAATTATTAGTTCATAATGTAGACTAGTTCAAGGCATCTAATAGTAATGGTTGTAAAATTTATAAAAAAAAAAATGAAGTCATTTGAATTAATGCGAACATACACACCACTGCAATCATTTTGTTGATTGAGAATGAACTTTAATCTGTTAAATTAAACGTAAACTCTATTGTTACCTTCTTGCTTTATTTTTCGTTTGAAGAAGTAATTAGTAACTGTTGATAGATTTTGCATTGTACAAAAGTGGTAGTGTGAAGAGGTAGTTTGTATTGTGTGAAGAGGTAGCAATGTATTGTTATATGCAATTTGTTCATGTATTTTCAAAGCTTTGCTGTGTGTCCAAGTTGACTTGACAGAAAATTATAAGGAATTTGAGGCTTCTTAAAGTTAACAGATTCTCTTTACTGCACTACATTCTTGTTAGGTTTCCTGTATAGAATTTGGAGAGGTAGTTGGCATTGTGGAGACGTAATTCGCATAGACCTTGGAGAGGTAGTAAGCACAAGAGAAGTTAGTACTTTTATACATAATTCAAGGTCCATAAAGTGTCCAATGAGTTGGAAGTACAAAAAGTTTAGCAATAACTAAATCTGTGCATTGGATGTAGCTCATGCCAAAGCACCAAAAAATTGTTCCACTAAAATAATGAGAACTGGCAGTAATAATCTGTTTAAAACTATATGCAAAATCACAGTATTCCTGCTCTATGAGTGCCAAAATTTTGTCATGTAGTAATAGTGCTTGATTGAACTTGTAAACAGTTGTTTGGGGGCATATAACAGAAAAGTACTCATTCAACCTCAATTACAACATGCTAGAGCAATATTGAACATTTCAGATATATGTTACATGTCCTACTAGATGACTTGGTTCTATTAATTATCTATGACTAATGTATATTAAATGCAGTAATGAACACATGTAGATAAACATATTAAGCAATTACTTATTTGTGCCTCTTTGGAGGTGGACCAACTGGTTATTAGAAAAAGTAAATTGAATTTTTGCCTTTAACTTCTGTATTGTATATGTGAAAAATGGGAGTTGTAAATCTAAAGATTTATTACCTTTTTATTTAGGCTTAGTAGCATATAGTTATTGTAATATTAAGACCAGCAACTATAAGCATTGTATGATAATAAGAATTTGTTGCAGGTAAAGTCCACAAGTCCTCAATCAGTCTTCATGCTTTAGATTTTTGCGTTATTTGTGACAAATTTTCATATGTGTAAGCATTGATTCACTTAAACTCTATAATACTTGACTTTGGCAATTTGAAGCAATTCTTAAAATTATTTTAACGTGAGAAGTTTCTAGACTTTTTTTTTGTGTGTTCACAGTGTCCCATTTATCAAACTCCATTTACCTATGATTTCATGCTCACCATAATGTTTACGTACAATTACTTTTGAACTGGAATATACTTGCTAACCTTACAGTCAACTTCATGCGGTGTGTAGTACATTGAGTATCAATAATTTCCTCAACAATCTGGAGATTAGTAAACCTAATGCACTTTTACACACAGCATGATGCAAATGCAAGAAAAAAGTGTGTTAATTGCTATGGTAATGCATAAATAAATATTTATTGTTTCAAGTACATGCTCTAGATAAGAATTATACAGGAATAAATTATACTGGTTCGCAACTTCAAAGTTCCAGGGCTTTTATGTGGGACTAGCTGTTGATAAATATAGTTTGTGAAAATTGAAGTGTGACAAACCAGTTGTGGCATTATAAAGCTTTATAATTCATGACTGATTGCACTGTAGTATACTATGCTGCTTTACATAATAGTACCTAAAGTTTACAACACAAGTCAAATTGCAAATTAAAAACACTTGTAGCACAACCTGTGTAATACCTAAAGTATAGCATAACGTTTACAATACATTTTCTTTTCAAGTTGTGTGAAGTAGATTTGTAAAATGAATTCAACACTATTTATCTTACATTTTTAAAATTCACTCCTTGCACTATTGCTTTACTATAACAACTTATATTAACATTTATCTTGAATTTGATGTGTGTATGAATGGAAATATTTAAATTAATTATTTGTAACGTCTATTTTTGTCAAAATAATAGGCTTGATAGAAGACAAGTAGTGTTTGGATCTGTTTGTGAAGAATGGAAATAGTTAAGAAGATTGATTCATGTGGAACTGAGACCGGAAAACCAAGTAAAAAGTTAGTGATTGCTGATTGCGGTCAATGTTGAACTGCTGAACAAGCAATTGAGTTAATTAGAAGAATGTGTAAAACATTTAGCATTCGAAACTATGAATTTATTTTTTAATTTGTGTGGTGTGCTAGTTAGATAGTCAGATAAAATTACAGAATGAAATAATACGTTCCTATTGGAGAATAGTATTATAACAGAAATGATATAATAATATATAATTATCAGCTATACACAACAATTGAGTGCAACAAATGATGTGATGTGGATGTAATGTTTGATATTAATCTTGTCTCTAAGTGGGTGTTAGGCTTCAATATCATTTGGTTTTATTTTTCAAGTAATTAGAAATTCCTCTGTGACCAGGATTAGATACAGACTAATATAAAATTTTAATTTTCTTCATCAAGTACACATAATGCTTCACCAATTTTACAGTAGTCATTATCACTATGTGAATGGCAGAGATAAAAGAATGAATGCTTCAGTCCCTTTTGGCTGAAATATTGTTAGCCAATACATAATTATAATAGTAAAACTTAACCCAACCTTTCCACTGCAACAAGAAGTTGAACTGTCAGTTAAAGTCTGATTGCATATTATTAATTGTTAAAGCCAATAAGCCAGTATTACCTTCTTCTTGCTAGCTTAGGTCCATGTAATTATGGCAAAACTCTGAATGACATCCCTTTTAGTGTATTCTGGGTGAAATTAATGATGGATACATTTTCCACGAATGAATTTTGCAGCATTGTGCTTTGTTATGTTAATTTTAATGATTGATCATAATACTGTTAATGAAAGAATATTGAAAAGCAGTGGTAGTAACCAGTTGAGTTACTTCCCTTTACGGTTAGCTAGTTTAACGAATACTGGAAATTACATGTCCGTTGAAACTACGAGAGTGAGTGTGCACGAACTTATTGGGCTCATTTCAGCAACAAACAAAGCTAGATATCTATTGATAAATGGGTAAATTATATCAAAATGTTCTCCTCAAAGTTAGTACAAAATTTGAAACCTCTAATAATTTGCTTAATAATAAATGAAAAACAATTCTGTACAACAGTGGTTATAATATATGAGAAATGTGTTAGCTTTCTAGCATATACTTTGCAATGTTCAACAGCAAGTTGATTCATGTGCATTGCTGGCTATCACTATCTTAAGGAGCTGTATTAGAACAATCAACTTCAATTGGTTGTATTAACATTAGCTACATTTTAATTATTCTTGTTTGTGCTATTAATCGCAAGTTTCTTTGATGAGAATAATTAAATGTTTTCTGTCATCAAAAGTGATAAATGTACGATTTTAAACTAAACCATAATTATTTTAATGAGAATGAAGTAATTTAATATCGTATGCTTCTATGCATTCTCCTATTCGAGAGTGTCAATGGATTCTTATGATTCTGCTTGAATTTATCCACTAACTCTATTGGAAATTATTCAAAAAACAATAAAATGTGATCACACATTCAGATAATACAAATAATTGTTAACAGTACTATGATACAAACTGATAGCAGCCCATAATACATTCACTATAAATACTAGTAATACACTATTTGATTATAGCCACAAAAACAAAAGCTAACACTGTTTACAATATTTAATCATGTAGGCTCATAAGTGTCCTATCAGTTCATAATCACCTTCTGTTGTACTCTCATTGGATGTAAATGTAGTAGTAGCATATGCTGGACATGCAGAAGTCACCAAGTCTCCTGGAACATCTTCATCATTAGTGGCTAAGGGTGCCTTGCTGTACTTTTGTATATCTTCATAATTATGGGTGTCAATTGCTTTAGTATCAAGTGGAACCTCTGTAATCGTTTGTCTGAATGAATATGAAGAAGAGTAGAGTAACATTAATATATATATATATATATATAATATATATATATATATAATATATAATATTAAAGATTTGTTTTTGTTTTTGCAGCATTACATTCTTGTAAGAGCTAATGCTGTTTCACTGTTTGAGTCTAGTTGTTTACTTCAATATAGATTGTAAACGCTGTGTTAGTAGCAGTTGTAGTCATTTTTCTTTAGGTTAGTAAGATTAATTAAAGCTAGAATCTAAGTTTAACCGGTGAGTATGCACATAGCTATAGGGCTCATTTCAGGGACAAATGGGACAAAAGGGCAAATTATATGAAAAAATACAATTTTGTTTGCATTCTTGTCTATCACTATCTTCTGGGTTATTTCAATATGAATCATTATAAAGGGTGTGGGGGAAGTACTGACTTCTAACTCTGTCACTTCCCGCTCGGTAAGTAGTCTCCACTGCCACCAGGCCTATTTGGCTCCAGCCGCTATCTACCCCGGTCTCAATAGGTTAAGTTTAATTAGTCTTCAAAACACAGGACATACAGCGTACATGGAACTCGAATGAATAGGCGACTGGGAGATGGGACGCCTCTGCTTATATAGACAGAGGCGGCCACGCCCAATCAGGTGATCTAGCTAGCTAGGTGCCCGTCTGATTGGCCCAATCTTGGCGCCTAGAGACGGAGCACCCGTACAGCCTAATAGGGAAACGCTAGCTAGTGATTGCACAAATTATTGCACACGAACATTGCGCTAACACACATACACATATACAAATCATGTAATGTTCATTATGTCTCTTGAATGGGTGTGGCACCCGCTGGCCCCACACCCCCTTGGTTAAGATGGGCACGCCCATCCAGCTCTTTCTCCTCAGGGACAACGGTGTCACGCCCACCTCCGTCTTGGCTCTTCCCACCCGTCATGTTAGGATCCTGCTGGCCCGTACCTGGCAGGATGTCCTCCTCTGACCATATCCGGGAGAAGCCATCGGCATTGGTCAGCTCCTCCCCCGGCACATAGAGCATCTGGTCCACCCTTCCTTGCAGCTTCAGCGAGAATCTTCTCAGCCGTGGGTTGAGGGTGGAACCCGAACTTCCGCTCACGAGGGCAAGGTTTGGCTTGTGATCCGTCTTCACCGTCACCGGTCGTCCAAATAGATAGATGTCAAAGTGGTCCAAACAGCTCAGCACAGCCAGCGCCTCCTTCTCAGAGACTGAATATCTCTGCTCTGGACCCTTCAGGATTCTCGAGAAGAACCCCACAGGCAGCTCCGTGTCACCTCTGACCACATGCAGGCATCCGCCCACTGCCAGATTGCTGGCGTCTGTATATAACATGAACTGGTCCGACGCACTTGGGATTGACAACACACAATGGTTACATAATGAACACTTTAGCACACTAAAGGCAGACTCACCCTCCCGAGTCCACACAACCCGATCAGATGCCTCCTTCGTGGTAAGGGGTGTCAGCACAGCAGCATGGTCCGCGAAGTCCTTGACGAAACGTCGGTAGAATCCGACCACGCCCAGGAAGGACTTGAGCTTCCGTTTGGTTGTTGGCAACGGCCACTCGGCAAGGGCAGTGACCCTATCCTGTGGCACTGCCATTCGCCCTTCTCCAACCAAATGCCCGAGATATCTAAGCCTCTTCCTGCCAAACCTACATTTCCTGAGCTTAACCATTAACCCCGCATTATTCACACACTCTAGCACTCTCGTTATTGCAACCACATGCTCTTCCCAAGTTTTAGTATAAATGAGGATGTCATCGATGTAGCACCCTGCCACATCTCTGACCTCACCTAGGACTCCATCTACCATAGCTTGGAATATCGCAGGGGCATTCTTAAGTCCAAACAGCATGCGTCTAAACCTGAAATTACCCCAAGGAGTCCCGAAAGTTGTAATGTTACTGCTACCTTCAGCTACCCGGACCTGGTGAAAACCCGCAGTTAGGTCAAGGGTGGTTAGACAACCGCAATTACCCGCTCTGTCCAGTAATTCCTCCAAGGTGGGCATGTAGTGTCGTACCTGGGGGGTCACCTCATTAACCGCCCGGAAATCCACACAAACTCTCACCGACCCATCAGGTTTCTTAACTGGTACAATAGGGCTACACCATTCTGTGTTGCTCACCCTCTCAATAACACCTTCTGCAGCCATCTTGTCAATGGATTCTTTCGCCTTATCTCTCAAGCTGAAAGGTATGCATCTAACCGGAAGATTGACCGGTCGCGCCTCTGGAATTAGGTTAATGTTGCACTCTGCATTACCACATAACCCAGGTGATTCACTAAAGGTATCCCGATACTGTTCTAGTAGCTCGTCTAACTGGCTCTGGCTAAACCCTTCACACGGTTCCTCGGACAACCCATTGCCCACAGCCCCACTAGACTCCTCCTCTACTGCTACCACAGCCCGATACACACACCTTTCCTTGTACACCTTTAAGTTATTTATGTGTGCAACTCTCCCTTTAGTTGGTAAACCATCCCCCTTAATCAGGTAATTGACCTTGCTCAGTACCCTCGCAACCTCATAAGGCCCCTCCCAGGAAGCTTGGAATACACCACTCCTGCCCGGCACTTTCATGAGCACATGACTACCTACTTCTAGGGATCTCTCTACTCTTGTTTGATTAAGTTTCTCTCTCTGCTTGTCTTTGCCTTGCTTTCTCTTGCATACACTTAGGTCTGTTAGTTCTGCCACTCTCTGCTGTAGATTGTCTATCCACTTGGTAATAGGTACACCCTCACAGACATCCTCTACCCACCCAGAGTAAACTAGATCAAGTGGCCCCCTCACGTTAAACCCGTACACCAAGTCAAAGGGACTTAGACCTGAGTCTCGATGCGGCATTTGCCTTAGGGCAAACAGTGCTAATGGAAGGAAGCGAACCCAGTCCAGACCTTTTAGACCAGCCTTGGTAAGCATTGGCTTAAGGGTACTGTGGGAACGCCCACCCAGAAGAGAAGAAGAGTGAAGAAGTCAGGAGACTATGAACAACAATAGACTTGCTAATGGGAACTCATAACAGTATGTGTTTGTGTGTATAATGTTATGTGTAGAGTTCACATGTTTTACCATCCTTTTATGGTCATCTAGTTATGTTCTATATTTAGTGTCCAATTAGATTTGTGTATATGCGCGGGAAAGGGTTTTATATACTACGGCCCTGACTCGTGCTTGTCAGTTGTTGAGCTTGTCTGATTTTGCATAAGTCCAAAGTCTCCTCTGTCCTTCAATACCTTACAATCCTATAAGATGGGCCTTGAGCCTCTTAGCTAGGAAGGTAGGAAGTTGAGCAGTTGGCCTTTGGTAACGGAGCACTGTCTGCGAGCAAGCCTCTTCTCTGGTGGCAGCGGGTAACAGCTACCATACCCCGACTGACCCCACAGGTACCATGCAAACGCTCAACGACCCCGTTCCCTTGCGGGTGGTAAGGGGCCGTGAGTATCTGACCACACCCAAACAGCTCACATACACGAGAGAACACTTTGCTGGTAAACACAGTGCCACGATCTGTGAGCACTGTATCGGGAAGACCTGTACGACTCATTATGCTGACAAAGGCTTCGGCTACCTCAGGGGCAGTAACATTTTTCAAGGGCACTGCTTCCGGCCACCGGGTGGCCATGCAGGCGTAGGTGAGGATATATTGAGCACCACCCTTCCCCTTGGGTAAAGGACCGACAATATCAATAGCTACAGACCGGAAGGGCTCATCTACAATGGGTCTTTCCAACAACTTGTGAGGCTTGTTCCCACCCTTGTTGGCTCTCAGGCAAGTGTCACAAGAGTTAACATAGGCAGTCACATCCCTAGCCAACCCCGGCCATGTAAACAACCTGTTCAATTTCTCCCTCACCTTTCTGATCCCAAGATGACCTCCATCATCATGTGCTAGTTTTAAAAGCCTACCTCTGTCGACCTTAGGTACTACTACTCTAACAATTTCTTCACCACAATCTCCCTCTACTACATGCACTAGTACTCCATCCCTAAGCCCATATCCCCTAAGCGATGACTTAGCTAGAAGTATACAACCGCCTAAGCTCTCATCTGCATTTTGCCTCATCACAAGCTCCTTCTTCCCGTCTGCCTCTCCTGAACAGTCATCGGGTAATTGTAAGTCAAGACACTCTGTCTTGGTTTGGTTAGGACACTCGGTCCCTGTAGACGTCAGACTTTCTGTCTGTTTGGTCGTGTTGGGGCACGCCCCCTTGGTTAAGATAGGCTGTGTGCCCTTCTTTCTCCTGCCCTTCCCCTTTGACTTAGTCTCCCTGGGTTCCTTGGAGCTGCCTACACTCGCTGTCCCTTTTCCTAACCCGGTTAAGTCACCTAAAAGGCTTGTGGGGGTTGCCACACCTCCGGGAGTTGTGGTCTTACTTGCCACACCCGCACCAGGAGGTGTGGGCTTTGTCTCACTATGAGCATCAGGGTTTAGGGCACACCCACTCTGTAGTGCCTTCGTCCCGTCTACAACAGGCTCCACCCCGTCAGCTACACTAGCATTGTTATTGTTGGTGTTGTCATCCTGGCTCGTTTGTTTACTCTCTGTAAACCCAGTCCCTACAACACTATCCTCTAGCTATGAGCTCGTCTCAGCTGGTTTGTTGTTGTCTAGCCGTCCCAGACTGTCTAATATTAGCCTCGCCTCCTCTGAGGTTATAGTGGGTATCCCTGTGAGTAGACCTGCCTCTCTCTTAGCTTGTTCCTCATCCCTTACCCTATTGGCTTCTATTTCTCTAGTCTGATTCCTAGTTATGGCTAAACAACGCTGCTCTTCACTGAGCGCGTGGGATGCGCACTCAGGAAGTGACGGAGAGTCAACCGTGGTCTTGGCTCCGCCCTGGGCGTCCGGGGTATCACCGGAGTGCCCAGCCCTAGAGGTGTCTGCCTCCGAGGCTGCGCCCAGTAACAGCTTCTTAGCACTTTCCTTATCCAGGGGTATCGCAAAAAGTACACTATCAGTATTTAGCTTATCAGATGCAACCACAACCCTCAGCCTAAACTGATCCTCTCCCAGCTTAAAGTTCACCCTGGCACACTGTGCTCTCACTGGGGCTCCTGCAACTCCCTGTATGTACTCGAACTCATCAAGTAGTTGGCATGTGGGCACGTATTCTCGTGGGACAATAGTTATTGTTGCACCTGTATCAGGGATGACCTTACATGGAATGCCGTTCACCTCACCCTCCAACGTCACACCTTCTACACTCCCACTACTTCCTGCCCAATTAGTCTTCTTTGTGGTAGGTTTATTACTGGTGGTACTACTAGTGGTATTAGGTTTGTGGTTGTCGCTATTCGTCCCTTTCCTATCTGGACAATGGAATGCCTTGTGGCCCGATTTTCTACATATGAAACATCTAGGACCCCGCCCCTCTCCAGCCTCTCTGTTCCCTCTCTCTCTGCTCTCTACTCTACCGCTTCCCACAACACTAGCTTCCTTAAGTAAGCCTGCAGCATCAATTAGTTTGTCTAAACTGGTAGGATTCTGACCACTAATCACACCACACTCAGTTGCAGATAGCTCCGAATAAAAAAAACTCTGAGCCATAAACAGTTTGACTGAAGGGAGGTCTGGACAAAGCATGCCAATGCGTTTAACTAAGGCCACAATCTCCCGCACCCTCTCCACTCTATCTTTCTGACACCTCCGGCGAGCCGGAAATAACTCCACCCCTAACTCCCGGATAGACTTTCCTACCCTCTTTAGTAATGTTCCCTTAAGTACGTCATACTGCGCTCTTCCCTCAATTAACTCCACTACCAGCTCCTTAACCTTAGCTGGCAATTTAGTCAATAATATGGCCCTCCACCTCTCTTTGCCTATGCCCAACTCTGTCAACTCAGCCTCCAGCCCTCTAAGATAGACGGACAAATCCCCGCCTTCTTTAAACTGGGGAAGGTCCCTAATGGCTTCTCTATTCAGGGCTATGTGAGCTAAATCAGGGGTGACCGTTGTTGCACCTGCAGTGGGTGGGGGTCTGGCTGCTAAAGTATCCCCTAGCCTGGAAAATAAACTTTCTAAAAGCGTAGCACTCAGGGTAACTGTTGGCTCCATATCTCTGTCTCTTACTCCCGCACTACCTCCCGTTCCCACTACTCCTTCTCCACCTACCGCTCCCTCTACCCTGGTAGTTGCCTTAGGTCTGCTAGGGAAGGCAGTGGTTGTTGTAGTTACTGGAATAGATAAACTAGGGGTCGGTGTGACACTAGGGGCCCTAACTCTACTAACAGCAGGCTCCAGCAAACCCATCACCTCCTCATCGGAATGGTCCCTGCCCTCACCTCGAGCCGTTGCCTCGGACTCATTGTCGCTGGGCGGTAGCTCCGGTAGAGCCTGGGCTGGAATCACTTTCTTGGTCTGCTTCTTAGGAGGCATACTGACAGGTTGTGAGTCCTCAAGAAGTGAGCCTGTAAAACAGAAAAGACAGGAATAATAAGTGAATAAATAGATTTATTACAGTAATAAACAACAACAGAGTTCACTGAAACACTTTGAAAGTATGAAATTCTTCACGTCGGTGTCCAAGTTCGCTCCCACAGTCAGGGCTGTCTTGGAGAGAGGTGACCTCTGGCTGCTGATGCTGCTGTAGTTGATCTTCAGCTTAGCCACTCGATTTGGCTAGCTTGCGATGTTGTTTTTTTTTTTTTTTTTCCGATGTTGTTGTCGACTGCAGAAGAGTTTATCTCCTCCTAATCGGTTGTAGATCGCAGATGGGTTTTAGTCCTTCTGGGATACTCGGTAGTTGTGATCTGCAGGTGGGCTTTAATCCTCCTGGATCTGGTAATTAAGTTCGGATGGTTGAATTTTAATCGTCCCCGAACGAGTAAGTCAGCTGTGAGGCGCCGGCGTTGCTCTCACAGTTAGTAAGTTGGTAATCGGTTGATTCGATGTCGATGGGCTGGCGGCGACTCCTCCTTTAAAGATAGAATCCCACCGCTGCCACCAATTTTGTGGGGGAAGTACTGACTTCTAACTCTGTCACTTCCCGCTCGGTAAGTAGTCTCCACTGCCACCAGGCCTATTTGGCTCCAGCCGCTATCTACCCCGGTCTCAATAGGTTAAGTTTAATTAGTCTTCAAAACACAGGACATACAGCGTACATGGAACTCGAATGAATAGGCGACTGGGTGATGGGACGCCTCTGCTTATATAGACAGAGGCGGCCACGCCCAATCAGGTGATCTAGCTAGCTAGGTGCCCGTCTGATTGGCCCAATCTTGGCGCCTAGAGACGGAGCACCCGTACAGCCTAATAGGGAAACGCTAGCTAGTGATTGCACAAATTATTGCACACGAACATTGCGCTAACACACATACACATATACAAATCATGTAATGTTCATTATGTCTCTTGAATGGGTGTGGCACCCGCTGGCCCCACAAAGGGCATAACTATATTCTTATTGATGTTCTTAAGCTTTCATATTCTATGCTTACGAATCTCACAGATCTAATCAATTTATGCTTATTGTAAGAAAAATGCATTTTAGACCAAAGATTTCAGTTTTTGTTTCCATAATGTAATTGTATTATAATAATATAACTTTTGACAATGTTCAAAGCTTTGTATTCAACTTCAGATTGTTCAATATACTTTTTTATTGGCAGGTGAATGGATGCATAATGAATCTCAAAATTACAATGGGGAATTCCTTGTGCATATTATTATAATTGTGTAGTTTAGTACACCACAAGAAGATACAAAAACAGTTAACTTACTTGGCATGTTTACCATGATTATGTCTTCTGACAAAGTATGTCATAATTATACCAGCAATAATCACGATTAAAACAATTACTATAATAACTACAACAACAGCTATTATAATATTCACTGGTAGAGCACCATTCTTCTCATTATTTTGACTGCATGGTGACCAACTAGTTGATGATACGATGCAGAAACTTTGAATGGTTAGAAGAGAAAGCTGCACTGGAATAGATGTTGTCTCCTGAGACAAGCCTTGAATTATACTAGCCAGTTGGGAGACATTAGCATGTCTTGTGCCATGTAGTTGTGCTTGATAAGTTACAGCATTAGGAGAAGATGGATCACAAAGGAACACTCTGTCTGTGAGTTGAGAGGTAGTGAAGTCACACCCACATTGAAGTGACACTAGATTCACTAGTGCATTTACGATATCAATGTCCTTCAAATTTGCCTCACTGGACTGCAACATTATAACAATAGTCATACACAAAGTAACACCTCATTCAGATAACACACTTACCCTCCAAACGTTACAATCAGAAATGCTACCAAACATGAGCTGGAAGTATATAGCTGTGCACAATATTAAGTCACAAGGTTACGTTACTTAATAATATAATAACAAATGAAGATATATATAATTTATATTGTATATTAATATATACATGCAGACGTGGTAATACTAGGTATGCTCATTTTCTTTTTTGTCTGCATAATTCTTTATCAAAAGCAAGTTGTTGGCAGCTACAATGAACACACACATACACACATCCTGCACATACAGGTACATATGCCATTGCTTGGGTTAAAAAAGTTATAAATAATCATTCCAAATACTGCAGGAAATACAGCAAAATTTATATGAATATTTAAATAAGATGTGCCAAACATATTAATAAAAGTAAAGTAAAGGCTAAAAGTGCAAAAAACAACAACAATATTCTGACAAAATCCAAGTAATCCAAGTGAAAAACAGTAAAGCTTGTCCAAACTCAATCAGTGGAATAATTTGTAGTTAGCTAGGGTGGATTAATTCTTGTAGTATATACCAACATTTATTATGTAAATGTATTATAGATCCTAATTAAATATTGTTTGCATAAACAATTTCAGAGGATAATTGGACTGTAGCTAAAGGCACTTTTCCAAGAGAAAGTGATTAGATAATAATCTTTTGATCATTTTGAAATACACTGTGAAAGTACATGAATAAAAGCAGATACTGACAGGAGATTCTGAACAACAAACAAAATAGTAAGCTAATATACATTATGAATAAAAAACTAGTTTAAACTATTTCATCCCTGTCTAACTGTCTTTATGACTATCAATGAACTACGTTGAAGCAGTATTAACGCATTACAGAGTATAGATGAATGTACTACTAATTACAGCCTCAATTAGCATGCTAGTACATGCAAAACAAAATACCAGATGTAGCTATGCCTCTAAAAATGTGCGTAATTGCTAAATAGTTATATCTGTAAAAATATTTAGTACTTACATGCAATTAAAACTATAAAATTCTTTTATGAAACACTAAAAAATGCTATAAAAATATACTATCATCCCAAATAATAAGTACTGAAAGTATTATTAATAGAATACAAAATAAGATCAATAAACTAAATTTGAACTTACTAGGAACAGCTATTACTGTATTTGAAAATTTCGATATTGTTAATTTCTGGTCTTCTCTAGCAAAGATGACATCAACACTGCATTTATAATCTCCTTCATCTCTGATCTTGTCTAGAGAATTGAATATTATACTGGTACGATATAACATAGGCCCCACTTCTTGTGGCATTGTAATAGTTCTTCTGTTGTCTTGAGTGAGTGCTGTGTTGTATCTCCTCCATTGTGACATCACTCTGATTTGTTGGATGTTGTCTAAGGCAGAAACTGAAATATCTATAGCACATGTGAGGTTGAGTTGAAGTCCAGAATAAAAGTTGGAATTGATAGGGTAGCCTCTGATAGTGAGGGAAACTACTGGAACTGGAACTAAATGAGTATAGGCAAGATCACAACAATAAACAACTGATCATTTAATGTAATTGTCTTACCTTCCAATGTAATACTATAGTTAGCACTAGAACAATGATTGTATATGCCACTTCCTGTTATAAGAAGACAAACAGTGACATTGTACTCCCCTATTGTCTCTCTAGTTAAGGAACATAATCTTAGCGATGCTGATTCTAAATATTGACCACTCTCTATACTGACTGTTTTGTTTTCTCTGGTCCATGTGTATGATACTGTAGCGTTCAAGTCAGTACCTGTTAATAGAGTAGTACTGGCAGATAGAATGAGTCCATCATCTTGTCCACACAATGTTTTCTGTATTTGTGTTGTAATATTGAGTTGAGGATACTCTTCCACGTTAACAAATATAGTTTTGTTAGTAGTGACTGGTAAGATATAGGTATTCTGAGAGTTCAGAGAAACAGAGAATATATAGAGTCCTCCATCTATTGAGTTACTTCTCAAAGTAGAGATTAGTAAAGTATTGGAGTAAATATTCTGTTGAGTTATAGAGTCAGATACTGAGGTGACTTCCTCAAATTCTGTACTGCCATCTTGTTTTGTCCATCTCCCAGTGAATTCAATTGGAGTATTCACAAAATGTGAGTTTACAGTAGAAGTACTGATAAGACTAACACTAGTGCCTTGTATAACACTTCCTACAGTTTCTATGGTAATTGAAGCTGGAGGATCTATAGTAACATTGTAAATTAATGACATGCTACATTTAGTATTATGTGGGAATTTATAAACTATTGCAGAGTTTCAACCACAGTGGCAAAATAATCATTATAAATATTATAAATTAGTGCAAAATGAATAAAACTCACTGTCATAGTAACAGAACAAAACTTAGTACATCATACATGAGTCATTTGTTTTGAAATGCAAGTTAAAAATGGTGCATGCCAGTAATACATCAAAAGTTTGTTAATCATATCACCCCACTGTCATACTAATATACTAGCTCGCAATAAATTTGTTATCTGTGCATGTTCATTTAATGATAGAACGTACTTGTAACATATAATGATGTAGCTTTGTTTTTAAATAATGCTGGAACATCAGAAATGTTAACACTAGTTCGGCATTGATACTGTCCAGCGTGTGATGTCAGTAGAGGATTAAAGAAAACATTCAGTGTAGAAACAGTTCCTGAGACTACTGTATTTATTACAGAGGTGTTTTGACTATTTGTAATTGTAGAGCCACCTACTTTCATCCATTCAATGTGAGGATTAACAATGAGGTTCTCTACTACAGTTACTATACAGGAAAGTGAGACTGACTGCCCAGCCTCAGAAATAGTAGCTGATAGAACTGATATAATAGGAGATGGTAATTCTATTATAATAATGAAAGATCAAATTGTAACATTATTACAAAGCTGAATTGATATTACCTGTTAACTGTATAAATAAAGGACTTGATAAACTTTTCTTGCTTGGAAAAATAAACGTAGAGTCACTATTAGATACAATAATTGATATACAGGTATATGTTCCATTATGAATTGGTAGCAAAGGTCTAAATATGATATATGACTGATTGATATGTGCTGGTCCAGTGATACTGATGTTGAAGGAGACTGGAGTATCCACTAGTTGAGTGTCATAATTAACTACACATGTTAGAATGAGTGTAGTGCCCCAATAAAATGGTAGATCTCTACGTTGAGTCAGAACAACAGAAGTAGCTGGTGGTACTGTCAATAATACATTAACATTATAATAATAAGAATTGTAATTAAGACATACAATTACTCACATTGGACATTGAGAGTAACACTCCTAGCGACCTGATGATCTTCTACTACTCCAGGAATAGTCATATTCACTACACAAGTGTATGTCCCTGCCTGGGAAGTTCTGACACGAGTGAAAGTCAGAGAACTTGTTATGACTAGATTAGTGGTGCTAGTTATATCTCCAGCTAGGATCATATCTGAAGTTGTAGATATAAACTCATTTCTGCTGCTTAACCAAAATAAGTTCATCGTAGTGGAAGGTAGTAGAGTACTTTTCCTAGAAGCATTACAAGAAATGATTGAAGTGTCTCCTGCAAGAACTTCAGTTACTTGTAGCTGTACTTGAATATTTGGTGGAGGAAAAGCTGACAAAAATGCAAAAATAAAGTTTATAATAAAATACATCATTTACAGTTAAAGCAAACACATATCCAACAAAATGTTGTCCAGTCTATTCCAGACATACTGACAAACCCTTCAGCAAAATGCAGCTGGATTGAATCACATGACAACTGAATGATTATGTCCTTGCATGCTGGCTTTTGTAGGTGACATGTACACGCCTGTGCATGTTTGTGCAAGCCTGTGCATGCTTGTGCAAGCCTGTGCATGCTTCTGCAAACCTGTGTGTGCATGTTATAACAAACCTTCCTTCCTGTACAAGCTTCTGCAATCCTGTAAGCCTTTAACCAGATCATATTAAAGGTCAATTAATATAATATTAATTATCATACGTTTTTAAAAATAAATTCTCTTGACATGAACAGATTTTTTGGAGCCGCTGCTTTTTAGACTTCCTATGTCCAATAAGTTGCAAAAACAATTTGGTGCTTTTGTCCACCGTGTAACAAAAAAAAAGTTAAGCCACTTCACTATTACAGTTAAAAGAAAACACATATCACAACAAAATGTTTGATTCAAATATATATTATTGACAATTGGAATTCATTTCAAGCAAACTTGTTCTGTTTGTGGCATCTAGCTACTTTTAATCATTATTGTCAGTATTTGCGTTATAGCTATTGCAGTCTTCAAATAAATGGTGCCAAATTAAATTTACATTTATTTTAGGCTAGAATGTCATCCACAAAAAATGCTGATCGCATTATTTTCTTAACACATTCATCTTTGAGCTTCACAACTCTTACACCAAGTAACACTAACAAACATACAATCTTAAATTATTAACATTAGAATTTGTATATTAAAATTGCACACTACTAGGAATGAACAGTTAAGCTATTGAGTCATTGACCTATGCTGCCAGTATGCTGCTAACTCAATTCCATTACATGTATGAGTAAGTTTATGCATGTATGGGATTCAAATAACTATGTAGATAGATAAATGCACATAGTGCATTTGTTCCAAGAGTGTAGAGTCCCTTTAGTGCTAAATTCAATATTACAAATGGTTTTCTTCATGACATATATGGCGAACAAATTAGCTTAACTACATTTTAGATAATAGGGTTGATCTCGCTCGCACTGACTACGGCAGTTCGGAAGGGCAGCCCGAGTTGTAAGTTCGGGCCTAGCTGTGTAGCCAGTGAGGGGATCGAAAATGGAGGACTTTGCTGCCCTTGTCGTCTGCCAGGTACAAGGCTCGCTGTCGGGATGGCGACCTTGTGGCAGTAACTTTCGTGGACGTTGGAGTATCGAGTGGAGGACTCGGTCTTAGCTTAGGTCCGAATAATCAGATAGCTAGGGTGGGTGGGTAACTACAACTTCACTGGTTTGATAACTTCAAACTATAGGAACTATAACTGAGAACTAAAATAAAAGAATACAATACTTATAACAACTGTTGGAATGTTCGTTGAGGTTGCATTAGGCCCGCACAAGGGTTGTTTTAACATTAGTACTGTCATCCTTGACATTACCATCTACTACTCAACATCGTAGTATAATTATGTACAATGTGTAACAGGTAATCAATTAAAAGGACAGTCATTATGAGCTACAGCTTGTATTTCAAAAAAGTTAGATAGTTTCTCATGTGTAGCTTTCTTGAAGCATAACGGCATACTAAAATTGCAGTATTTGGAAGCACACTAAAATATAATGTACTTTTGTTAATGGCGCTGTAAAAAAAAACCCTTTCTATAGTTTTCCATTCATTAGTAAGTGGTTATTAACAAAGTAATTAAAAGTTCAAGCATTAGGTCTGCCACAAGGTTAGCCTGCTTTGAAGCCCATAAAAATCATTATAAAAGGCCTCCCTATCACATGAGTTAACAATTGAAATGACACATACACATTTACACATTTATTAATGTAGGAACAAATATCTTCACTCCTTATGTTGTTTGGCTCTTACTAGCTAAACTCACCGGCAAATTATACATTAAATGTGGAAATAAAAATAGACTAAAACATTCTAATTCTTTTTCCAACATATTCAAAGGTATGACCATTTAGAAATCCCAAAAGAGACACAGCGTGAAAAGAGTCCATTTACAACCATAACTAAACCTGTAAACTAGAGTTAACAAAATCTTTACAAGGCTGTAGAAGTTAACAAATTAGTTATCAACAATTATATGCTAATTTATGATTAATTTTGTTATGGTTGTCAATAGACACTTTTCAGGCAGTGAATTATTCATCAAGCAGCCTTACAACAATACATACCTTCTACAATAATAATTCTTGTCTTGTTTGTATACACTCCAATAGTATGCATTGTTGATAGCACATTAAATTCTACTGAATAAGATTCTGGAACACTTTGTGTGTCTTGTAAATCAACTGTTAAAGTAGTAGAATACGCCATTGGATTAGTGCCACTATGTGTGACTTCAGTGGTGTTCACATTTCTCTGACTTGTCCAGGAACTGAGTATTGTAAGATTAGTGTCTACTGCACTGTTGAAAGTAGCTGTGGCTGTGAATGTGATAGTGAGACCAACATGGAAGCCTTCATTCACAGGACTGCCAGTAATAGCTATAGTAGGAGCTGGAACTAAACCAGAATAAAAATTGTTAAACTATAATATTGTACTACGTATTTACAGCTTTCACCTACCTTCATTTATAATAATTGAAGTGTTATTACTACTAATTTGTAAATTAGCATCGGTGTCCATGACAATAGCTCTACAAACATAGCTTCCTGCATGACTGGCGTGAAGTGGAGTAAATGATAGAGTCAGTGAAGTAGATGGAGAAGAACTACTCAATAGCATATCATCTAAAGAACTATTATTTATCACAAGTCCACTTGGCCCCACCCACTGAATGACTGGAGCTTGTCTGAGGTTATGATTGAGACTAACATCACATGTGACAGCATACATTTCACCAGCAGTAGTAGAACCAGAACTACTGATCCTAACTTGTGGAGGATCGGGAACTAAAATAAACACAATTGTTTTATCTTAATAGAATGATCCAAACATAATTATTAAATCAATCTAAAAAGCAATATACACTTACATTGTGAATTAACAGAAATTGACGTAGTTCCAGCATTACTTCTCTGAAGAGTGTTTTGAGCTTCTGAGATTGTGACATTACACCTAAAAAAGGTGTCCATACTACTCAGTGGAGAGAGAGTGAGAGTAGGCCAACTGCTGGTAGTAGATGAAGTTATAACAGTTCTACTACCATTTCTCACTTCAGAACCATCCCTATCGATCCAAATAAAAGAATACCTTAATTCTCCAGCATCCACAATATTTCGGTTAATGGTAGTCGAACAGGTAAGAATGACATCATCTACTCCACCCACCAGCAGCAAGTCAGGTGATATTGTAACAGAAACATTAGGAGCAGGAACTACCATACAAATATTATAGACAAATAAAATTACTAAAACTTTCTCTATAATGTTGCTATAATGGCTGTAGTCAGTAATCTAATATTTATAATCTACTAGTGGTGGATTCAGTAGTCCATTGATGACCAGAGCTCAACAAGCACATTTAACTGAGAATTTTATTCTTTATGGGTCATGCGCCCATTTATTGCGATGCAATATTTCATTGATTATAACTTATTATCTAATAATGTATGACTTTATGTGGAGTAATAAATTTCATGAGTCGATCAAGTACCTTAGGATTTATTCTATTCTTGACTTGGTGATACAAATGATACAGTATGTGGATAGTTTTTTTAATCAGACAGAAATATAATACAGCTAAATCTAAAACTAATGATCATGAGAAAAACTTTAAATCTGTATTTGTGACACAGAGATGAAGAAATCACTTGATAGTTTAAACAAACTGAAACAATACAAGGGGCAATACTACTTACAAGTATCGTGCAATGATGTACGAAACTATATATTATCATAACTAAGACGGTCACAGATATTATGTTTACAAATAAGAACAAAAGATTTACATGGCAACAATGAATAATACAAAACACTAAATACGAATTTTCCTAGCTATTGTATGAGATCTTATACATAATGATATCACTATTTAAAAATATTATATAAAACATACATTCTACAAATCGTGTGCAATCAACTAAACATTGAGTTACTATGTGGTTCACCAAATCTCAAGAATACAGTGAAACTATCAGATGGCTATGCTATAAACAAACATTGCAGTAAATTGTTACATCAGATAATCGAAACCAAAAGAAAAATATGTTGTAATATATGGAGTATATAATCCTTGTGCTGGTTCATTATTTTTAAGTCAAACTGTGAAATCTTATTTGACAAAAAGACATGCTATGAGAGATATGGAAAATATATGCCAAAACAGTTCATAATTTTGAGCAATAATAATTATATATAATGCTATCCATGCTTCAAACATAAAATTATTTAATATTTAATGAAGAAAGAAAAGTTAACAATAATACAACTATCTCAACTGCACCAACTTTGAAGTCTAATCATAATCGTCTCCTGAAACATTTGTGTTCTGCTTCCAACTGGAGTAAATATTGATCCTTGGCAAGTGTAAGTCACTGGATGAGATGCTCTCAATGTATTAATATTCAACACAGCAACTGTCCTATCAGTAGTAGTAGTAGTTTCAATAGATCCTGGAATACTTGTAGTAGTAGTCCATGTAGCCATAGTAGATTGAGTTAGTCCAGAGAACAACTCAAATACTACACAGGTCAAGTTCAGTTCTGATCCTATTCTCACACTTCCTGAAGTACTCACATTAACACCAACAGCTGGAGATGGAACTACAGAATCATAAATACTGTGAATACAACCATTTACAGCATTAATACTAAAACAATAATGTTTTGTTTCTGTGAGATTCTTTGTGCTTTCTAGATATATAAATAACTTGTCATTACACAATACAATTATACACAACAGCTATAGTGATAAGTTAAAAATGTTAAAAAAATTTGCAATATTTCCCTTTAAACTGCATCACATAGTATCTAATTCAAACTAAATAGTGAAGAGCAAATTTGTTAGTGTTGTTACGCACGCTTATTTACGTTTATGATGAAAAAGTGGTCCACTGCAGACCAAGATTGCAAGACCAGTTACAATTCATGACACTCGCTACTTACCAAATACAGTCAATGAAATGGTTTGGTTAAATAATCCAGAGTTTACTCTAGTGACATAGCAGGTGAATCCATTACCATGAAGAGATACACTATCATTTACCAGAGGGATATAATACTCTGACATGGCTACTGATGTAGCTCTAGATAACACAACTCCATCTCTAGTCCTCCATTCTATGAGTGCAGCCACACCAGGAACATTCACACAAGTGAGAGTCGCAGGTTGTCCCACCGTCAGTGGAATAGGAGGAGACACACTAACATCAACACCTAAAAATAATAGTAAATTATTACATTATAAAAAGTTACGACTACACGATGCTAAAATAAGTGAAAAATTAAGGAAAACAACACCTAAAAATAATTATAAATAAAAGATTAATTGAAATAGAATAATACAAAAAAAATGAAATTCCTTACAGTCACTAGACAGTGATGATAACTGAAATTTAAAGTTATGACTCAGCTACAATAAAATGGAAAATTAAAGATAATTTTTTCTACTATAATGCCTAAGTACACGGTAACATAAAAAGTACAGAAGAGGCAGAACTAGAATGTCCGTAGAGTATTCTAAACACCAGATGTAATAATTTAACTAGTATATTACATTGCACAGCTTATTGACTGGTTTTGGACCTATTTATTGACATAACTATATTCATTGAGTGAAAACATAAGTTTGAACCTGCATTTTAATGTAAGCAGTTTAACTACATTTTGGTTTCATTCGTTAAATAAAATTTTAGCTTCATTCCTAATTAATACCTACAGTAGGACTTTAGAGACACAGCCTTCAGAATTTGTAAAAATAATGGTGACTTTGAAAAGGTCATTAAAAGTTCCAAGCCCCAGTATATATTCTATTTGGCATTGTGGTATCCAGATCATAAACTTGTAGTTTATAAATTATTATAATCACCTCATTGTGTACTTTGTACTGGCAGCAATGTACAATTTGACGGTACCCTACTGTCCTCAAGAAATATTCAACATCTATTTCAGACTAATTTTAGTATTAAAAGCAGATGAATAAAAACTGGATAATTATATATAATTTTTTTCTTTAATATTTGAAGACGAACAAGCAGAAAATAAGTGTTGTGCGACTAAATAAAAATGTAAATTGCTGGAAAGTCAGTCACTAAACATACATTATAAGACAAAATACATAGTCTGTGATTTCAAATGTGTAAATCTATTTTAATATATTTTAAACAAATAACAGGCTTCCGAGTTACTGAAACTCATAGTTATATTTAAAACCACCATTACCAGAAGTTTCATAAACATATCTAAAAAAGACATAATTCATTCTAATTTAATAAGCAGGCTTATTGCTATGCAATATATTCTATCTAAACAGCATGGTGTTAGTTAAGAGCAATTCTGTACAGTATGCATACGGAATGTTTTGGTTCGAGTTTTCGTGCGTAAGTGAAGAAGACTCAAACCCAAACACACTTTAAAATTGTATATTTTAAGCAATGTTCATTGCTCCTAACCTCTATCTGGATGCCAATTTATAGGCTACCCTAAGAAGTTTGTTAACTAATTATTGCTTACCATTAATTAGAAGTGGCCCACTATTAGAAGTTCTTCCATTGCCATCAGTAACTGAACATTCAAATGTTCCAACAAAGTTAGAGATATTGCTACCAGAGAGAACATATGTTGCAGAAACTGCCAATCTGTCGATGACAGGATCTGCTTCTATAAAAGTAGTGCCAGTAATTATTGGTACATTTATATTAGTCCACTGAACTGATGTTACTAATCCTCCACGAATGATGCATGTTAACTGCAGTGACTGACGAGAATAGTTAAGATTAGCTGTTAAATCTACATATAAATGTTAGGAATACAATCTGACAATAAACTGAATCCTGTGCAAAATAAGGCTCAAATATAAAGCTTTTCAGTAAGAGGGGAAATAGGAGACAAAAGAATATTCATCATAGTTAAAAATTAAGACAGCTTTACACACAAACATTAAACATTGTGTGAACTGAATTTTTATTCTAGACTAGATTAATTAAAATATAATAATTGTTAATTCATATTTTGCACACATTTAGCATATTATTCAGTCATTCTAGGCCGAAATAATTGTAGCAATAGCTAATTTTTCTCGTCCCCAAATCCGCCATTGTTAATTAAAACTTGACCCAACCTTTCAACTTCTTGCTCCTGAAGAGGATTTCGACAAGAAGTCGAAAGGTGGGGTTAAGTTTTAATTAACAATAGTGGCTGTTACTATTTAGCATACTATATCACAAAGCTAAATATTTACCTAAACATAGAGTTAACCATGTATACCATGCCTTAAAATACTGTGCAGTTTATAAAAATAACTCATTATCGTCTATAGGCCCTCGACTCCAGTCAAACAACAAGACATGTGGCACACAGGAAATTATTGTAACTCAGTTTATGAACACAACCAAACTTCATTTTTGCGATATAGCTAGATGTCATAGTATAGGATTAATATAGAGTAACTAAAATGCTATAGGAGGATCTGCTTGTTTTGTCCTTCTGAAGCTACACACTAACATATAAATGAACATAAAAAAATAAACTGCAGTTAAAAATTAATATGAGCTGCTTTGACACTTACTGCAGTTGCTGTCACTAAAGAACTGACCTGGTAATTGTCCCACATACAAGTAGACATCCAGTTGTTTTGTAGTTCCATTAACATCAGGTATTTCACATGTATATACTCCAGTAGGAGACATAGCATTGTTAGTACGATGAAGAATAACTGAGCTAGGTCCTCTACTCCTGGATATACTGCCACCATCACTTATACTTGGAACTAAGGTTCTATCTGGATATCTCCAGTTACCAAGAGAACTAGTACCTGTATCACTACTCCTACAACATGATGTAAGAGGTGTAAGACACCTCAGAGCATTTCTATCTGCTCCTATACTAGCAAGATTAATAGCCGAATTAGTAGAATACAAGGAGCCAGCTAAGAGAAAGCCAAGTCCTAAAGAAATAGGACCAAAATGATTATCTAAACAACAACACATAAAGTGCACTAACCTTGAGGTGCAGCAGTTACTACAGAAATAGGTTGTGAGGGAGACCCCTCAAATATTTTAAATGTCCTATCTTCTGAATCAGCTCTAATACTAATATTATATAAAGTTCTTGGAATAAGTTGTGTAAAGGTATACATCCTGTTAGTTCCAGCATTAGCATTGGATGTGCCAACACAATCAGAATCAGTAACCTGACAAATAGACAGAATATATCTTGCTATGAATCCATTTCTCTGGAGACAAGGAATCTCATCCCATGTTATGGTAATGGATATTGGAGAAGAAGATTGGGTAAGCAAAGGTGCACTAGGCGGAGCTAGATAAAATGAGAAAATATGTTAGAAAAGAATAAATGGTAAAAAAATTTTTAACTTTGTAATATTGGTTCTATATACTAGCTGTTTCTTGTTGAACTACACACATCAATGGAGCTATAGTTTCTAATTTAATGCTCCAACTAAGTTTGCTGGTATTCTTCAGGTACAGAAAATAACATGAATTTCTTCAAAGCTAAAGCGGTTTCATAGCAACATTAGGAAGTGTTGAAATAAATTTGTCATATCTTCTTCGTAGTGGAAAATTGAGCATGACTCATAAATCCATAATATCATTGCCGGTACTAAAACTTGGGAAGGAGACTTTGTAGGTTAAATACATTTGATAAGTGACTTATTGTTGAGTTGTTTTAATCCCTTTATTCGTGGCAAATGAGACACTATTATCCGGGAAACACAGGCAACTTTTTCTTTAAGCTGAATTTAGTATACAGTTTTGGGTAATATTTTCATAATTTTTATACAAGGTATACCAGTTTTCATATAGATGTCATGTGCATATCAATCTTATTAAACTTGTACAGGGTGTACAAACTTGCTAATAATATGGTTTGAAATAATGTCATCAAAGCACTTATTGCAGTCTGTGAATGATTACTTGTTAGTAGCTATGCCTAACACTATAAATTATATATTATTATTTGTGTACTTATTAATTAATTAATTCAACTACTGTTCTTATTCAAGTAATAACTTGTGATGTGCTTTAGCACAAATGGCGAGTAATCCATTGTGCACAGGTAATTCAAACAGCAGGATACCTGAAACATTAAAAGTTAACCTTAAATTATGATAAAAGTTAATATTGTTTTCAACCTGAATGCAAAATAACAAATGACTGCATTTATTTAGTTTTCTTTAAGGTTCTACTTCGTTTATTAACCACTGCGGTAACTGTTTGACTCGAAGAAAAAAATTCTTTACCATAGACAAGTTAAAAATTGCACACTGCTACAGTTGCTGATAAGATGGGAAAAGACCTAAATAATTATGTGAAAAGAGGTAATAATGTATTAGTGAGTTCTAATGATGGGGTTGACCTACTAATGAACCCAAAAATGCGAGGGTCAAGTACAAAATGACATATGTACAGCCACACACACATAAATATTTTACTAGGATGCATGTCAAAAGGATCATTAATTTTAGTAATCTAACATAGAATTATTTTACCTTTGTAGTAGCATCTAAAGTTAGCCATTCTAACTCCCTGTTACCGGTTATGGGACAATTTCAGCGCTATTGATGGGGAGAGGCCCAAATATATTTAAGCCAAACCTTATGAAATTTATTAAAATATACAAATGATTTTGACATTTATGCATAAATGAAGAGCATGAATTAGTTTAAAGGGGGCTAGCCCCCTTGGACCCCCCTAAAATCCTCCTGAGTAACTTTTGATAACTATCACTCAACTACATAAAAAATTGACCAGAGTGTTCTGTAATTTAACAAAAAAAAACACAAAATACGTAGATACCTTAATTTTCCAGCAATTTAATAGCTTTTCTGGCAGTAATATTCAGTATTAAACACTCTGGGTTACCAGCAGTTCTTCACAACATTCATACTAATATATAGCTAGTTACATAAAACTACTGTATTGTTATATGATTTTTTTAGCTTAAAAAGCACACCAACATGGCTACTAAAACAAGCCAGAAATTTTTTGTTGTAATTTTAACAAACAAATACAGAATGGACAGTTTTTCTGAGCAGTCGTAGTGATGATCTTAGGTTTAAGTATCTATCTGAGTTACCAGAAATTACGTCAGGTAAAAAATTTCCAATGCCATAACAACCACTAGCTGCAGCTTTCTGTGACTTGAAAAATTGAGCAATTCTAAGGAATTTTCGCACATAAAACTGTCCAGAACTAACACCTTAATGATTTTTGGAATGCCTAATTTACCTACTGCACCTCCTCTCTTTTCCCCCTTGAGTGATGATGTAGAAAATTAGTTCAGATGCATAAATAAAATAGCCACTCATCATTTTGAGAATGTGAATTCGTATTCACAAAGCATTAGTCAGCAACAAAGAAAGAAAAACTACAAAACGAAAAGTTGAGTAATTCAAAAACAAAAATCTTTAAAAGTCTTTGAAGAACATTACAAACTTTTGACCATGGAAAAATGAAAAGTTGGTGAAACATTGTGTGGGCACTTGTTGTCCAAGAATCAATGCGATTGACAACTATCTGATGAAACCAAGTAGCTGTCAATATGAAGTTCACAAAGGGTTAGTAGAACCAGGTAATGAAATAGCTGAAAGTCATTCAATCAACCAAAATGACTCAAGTTCTACTAACCCTTGTGAACTTCATATTGACAGCTACTTGGTTTTATCAGATAGTTGTCAATCGCACATTTGATTTCACAAATCTGAATGGTATGTATAATTACATAGTACTTAATATATGAGTCAGAGTGTGATGGCGAAATATTTCAAGAGCAGGCTAATTTATTTTCACGAGCCAAATGCTAACCCTATTACAAACTACTGCAATGAAGACATCTAGCTTAGAATAAACCATGTATTGCTCTCAGTCTGAGTGATATGGCAAGATGTTTGACTTGCAGATATCTTCACTGCAGCAATTTGTATTAGTGTTAGAAACTCATGCTGTAAAGTTGGCTGTACCAGGCCCCAACTGATATTTTAGCAGCTAAACTAACCTGATTGGGCATAGCATGAGGTTTAGAGCTCACGATAGTATTTCCATTTATACCATTACAATTGTTTTGAACTCACAGGTTTTACCTGTAGCTGCACAAAAAATATATTTTCTGCATTTTCCCCAAACCAGTCACATAATCATGCCCTAAGTATGTAGTTACCTACTCTAGTGCGAACTGCCCTACTGACTGATGCACTTCCAGCTCCATTCACTGCTGTCAAGGTAATTGTGAACTCAGTGTATTCTTCCAAACCAGATAAAGTGTACATTCTAGTAGATCCATCTATTCCCATGATATCATGATCACCAGTACTACCAGAGACACCACCACATCCAATAACAGTGAAGGAGTATGATACAGTATAGGAATCCACTAAATCTCCAATAGTCTGAGTCCATGTGATAGTAATAGAAGTGGAGGTGGTTTGTGTTGTTGAAATCAATGGTGAAGAAGGAATTACCACTGAATCACAACCACAAAAAATAAAAGTGTTCAATAGTAAAGAATTATGCTTCTCAAAAAATATTAAAATACCTTTTGTTCTGATTATATAATAATATATATATTCCATCCTAGGCATCTTCACAATGTTATTTTTAGGTACATGCCCGTGAATTAACTCACTATTTTTTAAAGTGCTATTTAAATGTGTTATTTCACTCTGTATTGCCAGGCTCATTATCCTTGTAGTTATAGCAACAGGCCTAACTTGCCACTTTTTCTTGTTCTACAGCTACCTTCCTCTGGTATAAGTACTCAACTGGGTTAGAGAAGCTGCTAAAATATCAACTGGGGTGTTGGTGTCCCCTAAAACCAACTTTACTCTGTGAGTTACCAGTCTCCTAGTACTAACTACAGCAGTGACGATATCTAGTGAGGAATAAACCACTTATTGCACTGATCAGAGTGATATGGCAATATATTTCACTCTCAGGCTTTATTTTCACTCAGCCTTTGCCTTGTGAAAACAAATTAGCCTGCTCATGAAATGTTTTGCCATATCACACTCTGACTCGTGTAATAAGTATAATATATACTTATTTGGCAACTATATTGTTGTAATTAATATAATTATTGGTAAGAATAATTTGATAAAAGAAATTAAAAAAAACTTCAAAAGCTTACTTCAACCTTGTTTGATCTCTGCTAAATTTCCTTTAATATAGTTATCATTCATATTGAATTTCATGTAAAAAAGGTTTAACTTACCAAGATTTATCACACTAAATCCAGAAGTAGCACGACTGGATGACAAAAGACTTAGAGAACTCAATACCCTGACTGTACAGGTATAGTTGCCTCCATCTGAAGTCCTGGCTACAGTTCTACTAACAGTACTGATATAGGATGTTCCAGAACCAGATACAATGTCACTGGGAGTTGAGCCACCTGGTCCAGTCCATGTCACACCTAAAGTTACTCCATTGATCAACTCTTCCAATAACTCAATAGAACAAGTGATAGTATAAGACAGTCCTTCATATATGACAGGAGGAGATGTAGACACAGTCACAGAAGAGGGAGGACGAACTAAATGTGATAGTACACGAACCCATTACAATAAAGACTATGCTTATGCCTATAGGAAATAGCCATACTTATACTCCAATTATTGTGTAACACAGTGAATTACTATCAGTATCATTGTCTTTTAATGTGTGTAGTCGACATCTAAACAAAATTTTACTAATATTGTTATCAATGTATTTCAAATTCATATAAACAAACAAAATATTCTGTACAACTTGAACAACAACAATACAGATGTATATATAATTGTTTTTAACTCAACAGGTATCAAAAACGTTTTTTGCTCTTTATGCTTTTAATTCACCACTTCTCTATATGCTATGTTGCTCATCAAGTTATCCAAAATACATGTGATATGGAAAAAGTTGATATGCTCATTGACAATTTATTCTCAGAAAATAAAGAAATTTCAATGTTTGAAAGGAAAAATGCAAAAAAATAATACGAAAACAAGGCTGCTAGGTAAAATTAACCAAAAAGGAAAAAAATATAGTAAATGAACTCACATTGGACTGAAACAGTATTAGAATCTAGTGTAATTTGACTACTTGAAATCTGTGGTACAGTAGATGCTATTCTGACAGAACATTGATAGAGTCCAGCGTGAAATGGAGTAAGAGATGGAATATTGAGTGTAGCAAAGAAGGAAGTGTTACTAGTAGAAGGAGTAGAAACTATATCAACAGAAGATGCCATAATAGTAGAATTATCAGGTAGAATCCATGTGACCTCTAGTGATGTGCCAGATGTCAAGGGATTAGCCAACACAATAGAACATGAGAGATATAGAGGATCTCCAGTTGACAGTGAAGATGTTGGAGGGACTATCATTACTAATGTGGGAGCTTGATCTGCAACAGCAAACACTTCATTTTTTTATGGTACCAATACATCGAAATTATCACCAATAACTTCATTATATGATTATTCTGACACATTAAGTAATAAGGAATTTATTGCAAGTGATCAGAACAGCAACTAATGGGAATCAATGGCACTATTTTAATCATCATATAATATACTATTAGAGAGACAAACTAAGACAGAAACGAATTGTTCAATTGGCTATTTCAAGAAGTTATAGATCTGATACACATATATTTATCTAGTATTACATTCATATTGTAGAATTCAAAGACAATCAATAATAAACATAATGAAGTTGTGATACATCTACTGCTTAATTCCAGAGCCCTATTGAAAATAGCAACCAAGTGAGCTTACCGAGTATTTGAAGACAATCAGACTTTCCATGGCAACAATCGCCACATTGATGAAACAATTATTCTCTGGCTTATGTAACATTCTTATATTATTGGATCACTGGTAAGACTATGGTTGTTGTATTAATGATATAGACAATGACTTGCCTTGAATGACCACCAAAGCAGCTCCCATTGTTGGAATACTAGAAATTACAAATGGATTACTAGATGTGATTCTAGCAGAGCATGTATAGTTGCCAGCATCAGATGTAGATACCTCTGTGACAGTGAGAGTACTGTTATAACTGGTACCAGATCCAGTGAGAGTGGCACTAGTTCCACTGGTGGCTGCCATAATCATAGAGTTGTTAGGTAAAGTCCACATGACCTCTAGTCTACCATCAACTTCACTATTCAATGAGACAGAACAAGTGAGAGAGAGATCACTTCCCACATTTAGTACTGATGGTGAAGATAACACTTCAACTTGCAGAGGGATACCAACTGTAACATGTACACATTTCTCATCATTCGTATTTTTCTTAGTTGTATTCTCTCTTTTTCACAGACTTTAAATACGGAACTAAAAACAATGATTCAGACATTTTCATATCCGTACTGTTTTAAGATACAAAAATGCATGATCGAGTTTAAAGAAAATCAATATTCTTACAGCTCCTTACTATGTGTACATTAACAATTGATGAAACAAACAAACAAGCACATAAAATAAGATGAAAAAAAAAAGAATGTGTACGTGGTACTTGTATTGCCATCAAGAAAAAGATTTAATAAAACACAGTTTAAATCAACTTTAAAGTTGACTTGATTCTCTAAGTGTTATTTCTAACAAAATATTATAAGTTGACATAGGAACTGTGTTGGGACGGAGATTTAGAGGAGTCACTGCCGATAGAGTTCTATCCTCAATCTATAAACCTAGCAACAACTATTACATGTAGCAAGGGCCCCTAACTGAGGACCATCAACCCCGGTAAACCCAAGAGAATATAAATATTAAGATTTTGGACAGAACTAAAGTAAGATTGTACGTGAAAGTCTCAATGACATTTATTTTAACTTGGCTAGGAGGCAAAAGAGCTTGATTGTTACCAATTTGGCAAGTGAGCTCGTTTAGCTTAGAATTTGTAATATTGTGGTACATTAAACCAACAACTTGGAATGTTACATTAGTGATAGTATCATTGCACTGTAAGTTTTTGGTTTTCAAGTAAGTAGTTCACATTACTATAAAGTCATCTCACAATTTCTGGCACACAATAAGGTCAGTATTAAGCAGGAAAAATACATTGGAAAAGCTTTTACAACTGACTTGAACGAAGAAACTACTAAGGGATTGTCCTGTTTTAGCTGTAGTGTACATATACTCAGATAATCAAATACGCAAGAATTAGAAATTGTATTCCATATACTATAAATAAGTATTTGAAGAATATCATTTCAAGAGAGTATTTATCGAAATAATATAAAATGTTATTTTAGACTACTATGGAAAATTGCAGAAAAAAGATAATGTTTTAATCACTAAACTAATTCCTCATGTTTAAATGAAGCAAAGTATCAATAGCAACTGTTTAAGTGGCAAAATACTTCTAAGAATTGAAATATTGAATAATTACAAACAATTGTGCTATCAGTATCATACTGTTATAATATGATTTGGAAAAGTCATTCTTAGTAGTTCATAATACTCCTTGAGTTAATGTGACAACTCATACCTGACAACATTTTGATCAAGTTTGCTTAATCTAACTCAGGAGTAAATAAAAATGTAAATTAGGTTGTCCATAAACTCAACCATTAATACTATTATGATGATCAAATTAAAAGGTAAGCTATGTTTTAACAATAAATGGTTTACTGTATTGTTAAGGGAACTTACAATACCTGTTCTGTTAGTAATTGTAATAGTAGCAGACATGTCCAATCCATTCACATCAGGTACCACACATGTGTACACTCCCAGAGGTCCTGATGGAGTACCACCTACTATGGCTAGTCTCACTTGTTCTGTGTGGAGGTAGTGAGCAAATACATTAGTAGCACCACCAAGTGCCCCAGGAGCAGGAATTTGTCTGTTACTAGGATCTAACCAGCCACCAATACCTCCTCCATTAGGATTATCAGCACCTCTACAACACTGAGTATTGACATTAGTAGTGACACAAACTAATGTAGATCCAGCATCTGAATGATCCAATGGTTGTTCTCCAATATCAGTGATGTTAATGGAGGACCCAGGATTGTAGATAACACCATTCAGTGAGAAGTACAGGCCAGTGGAACGAGGAACTAGTAGCACAAGATATCTCAATAATATCGTGCAGTAAACATTGTTTACCAAAAACGACAACAACAATTTCTATTTATTATGCAGTTAACTACAATCAGAGTGAAGAAAAAGAGTGTAAGTAATCAGAAAATGTGAAGTCCATGTGTCAGTAACCAAACCTGGCAATCTCTCACACACCATAATTGTTATGGTTATGATTAATTAAAAATGTTATCGTTAACATAAATATTATGAAGTTTTTTTTTCAGTGTGGAATAATTATTTTTTCACTGTGGAATAAGTTTCTGCTAAAGCAGAAACTTAAACACTACGCACATAGCTAATTTGCATCACTGCAGCAACTAATTATAGTTATTGCAAAAATAATGAAAGCACCAGAGGTGCAAACCCTCAGCGACACAGAGATTCTTCAGGTATTTCACTGGCTCTTTTACGGGCATTACATTCAGCATTAGCTTGCTTACGACTCTGGGATACCTCAGGGGTCTCATGGGCTTTTTGTGGGCATGGCATTCAGAATCGGCTAGTTTACGCTTCTGGGACTGTTCAACACTTTCTAAATCCCTTTTCCGTGCTTGACACATTACCATAGTCTTCTTACGACTATCCAAGGACTTCATGGCATTCTGAGGTTTGAGAATTAACTTGGGTTTGACAGAAAAGCTATAGCCACAGGGACATTTGGACTTTCTGACATGAATTTCACACGCACATCGAGGACAAGCTTTCTTAAAAGCAGGCATTTTATAACTTACAGTTGGAAAAGAGATTCTTTTCGCTCCTTCAGAACAGAGTAGAGAGATAGCGGCAGATCATACAACAGAACAGAACTCCGAACCACGCGCAAAAAAAGGTCGGCAGCTCACGTGACGTGGCTTGAGTATAAGGGGGCGTAACCCGCGCAAGGTAAAGCTTGTAACGGCCTAAATTTGACTCGTGTTTTCTAGATATTTAAATTCAAAACAAAAAATTTGGCACATTAAAGGCACTTAAATAATAGAATACCCTAACTTGATATAATTTTTTTAGCCTGAAAGTCGTCCATCATCGAGATCCGCTGCTGACAGAGTGACTGACTGACTGACTGAATGAACTAGAGCACTGAAGTGCAAACCCTCAGCGCTAGTTAGCTAGTATGATAAAGTGATTTGCATCATGCAAGCTGGCTCACGTGACAAGCAAGTTTTTGAAGGGGCGGTTCCCATTACCGTAACGTACGATTGTAGGACTGAAATTCTACATATGAAAAACATGCTACCTAAAAGGGAAACAAAACTGAGGCTACATGCCTGGATGACTAATTTAACCACAACTACATTTTTTTAAGTGGTTATGACATCACTGCCCAGTAAAAAAAATAATGCAGCTGGTTTTATCATGGCAGTCAGCAGAGTCCTTAGAAAGAGAAGTAGGCCTTACTACAAAGAACCATCTTTGGCAGACATTTATGTAATTGACTTCAAGAGAGCTAAGCAGCATACTGAAGAAGAAGATACTAATATATCTAGGGCCATTGCTAAACATGCAGTTCGGGAATCATCAGAAAATTGTTCTCCTTCACATTTCTCTGGACCCTTAGAGATTTATCAAGAATTAGGGAATAAAATAAAAAAAGCATTAAACGGATCGAGAAAGGATTCTCCAGTTGTTCGAATAAGTGTGTCCTTCAAACAGCTAGCATTTAATAGCGATTTGGAGATGTTAGGCACAAAGAAGCAAAAAATTCGTGGAGTGCAACACTACAAAATAAAACAATATCAAGACCTAGACTGTCTTCTCGGTCAAAACTGGCATTATAGAGGTCTAAATAGTAGTGGAGACTTTGGCTATGTAATTCTTAATACTGTTGATTTCTATATTTATACTGCACACACTTTAACAGAATATTTTCCTTCACCATCCTTTGTACCACAAAAAAGCACACGTCACATGGGGCATATTTTAGTTTTTTGTTTCATTAGGGGTGATGGTACACCTAGCATGTTTGGGAAGGACAAGAATATATTTTTAACTAATCATTAAGTTTTGTCAACATCATGAAATATATACAAATATGAACAAAAGTTTACAGTGATTGAGCAAATATGACGTAAGTATAACACTTAGCTAGTACAAAAAAAAAAAGAATACCAATAAATGTTTATGAAATTTCTTTCTCTATTGCACTTTATTTGGTTGTCTTAAGTTTATTGCAAGTGCGGATATTGTGCCCTCTACCTTTACAACCACTGCAAGAATGGATTTCTTTAGTACGGCCAAAATTTTGAAGGTCTTCTACACGATTAAGTTTGAACAGTAATTGTGTTAATGCCTCATGATCACGATGATTAGTACTTCTGAAATAATTTTTTGTTATGTCATCATTTAATTTTTCCAAACCTTGCTGAGAGAATGGAGACAAGGATCCATAAATTTCCAGAAATTCTGGTACATGGCTTACAAGAATGTGAATATATGGTGTAACGTGTTTTGTTTGATATATTGACAAAAAAACTGATAACCATTTTTTTACTCTAATTTTAAAGCTTTGAATATCTGTATCTGTCAGGGGCTTTATACCACGAAGAACAGTATATAATTCTAGTAATTCTACCCAAATAAATTGTATCTTGCTTGCTTTTTGTATATTAGGAAAAAGAGTAGGAATATCTATTTTGCTAAACTGTCGTAACTTTTCTGGTCCAGTTAAATCTCTCCATTTTAGAGATTTGGTAGTCTTGTCAGAATAAAAATGAAAGCTTACTTTAGCTATTTCATTTAAAAAGTTTTTATATTTCATTAAATGGTTACCACAATCTGATGATCTTTCAATTCCATCCATTCGCCTTAATTCTTGTATCAATAAGTTTGTCAGTACATCACTAATTCTCAAAAATAGATGCAGTATATCAGGTATGACGTGGTCAACTGGAATTGAAGGGAAAAGGGGCTGTCTGATACAACCTAATTTTTGTTTCCCTTTCTTTATTGACAACTTTTTTATGTCTTCAATTGTTCTGGCTCCATGTTCTTTATGTTTAATGGACCAAATTTTATTGATGTTATATCTGTCCTCTGCAGGACAGGTGCACCATATACAAGAATACTTTGCATTTGCTGCTTCGATGCCCATACAAAGAGCAAGAAATTTCAAGTCAGCTCCTAAGTAAAATTCAACAGAAAACTGGTCACCATTTACTGTTATAAACTTTAAGGACTTTATTTCATCACATATGTCTTCCAATGCTTGTGATAACTCAGAATACTTTTCATTGCAGTTTAATAATGCAATAGTATGATTTCCCCCAGGGGAATTTGGATTAGCACATTCTTCAATAATACTGAAAGCTATGACTACGGCATGCAGACTGCGACTGATACAAGTTCCATCCCCAGTAATCTTAACACGAACATGCATTTTTTCCATAAAAACAGAATTTTCAACTACAAGGTGCTCCATGCATTTTATCAAGCGCTCGCTGAGTGACTGCTGCACTCCAGGAATATCTCCTGGGGTTGCTCGAACAATGCATTTACTATTCATTAGTTTTGCTTCTTTTTTTAAAACACAAGAGCGAGGAAGGGTAGAATTTATCATAGAAAATTCATGATATGCTACATCAGACACATTAAACCTTTCCTTTACATATAATGTTCTTTTAATAGTGGCATCAATTTTGTCAGGATTTGTCAGGCTAGTGTCAGAAGAATGAGAAGTATCAACTACTAAAATACTTCCATTTTCTTTATTTTGTAATTCAACTTTTTTTGCCTCAAAATTTTCATCATTTACAATCGAAATAAGAGCTTGAACATCATGCATTTTTTTTTTTTTTTTTTTGCGTTGATATTGGGGAGAACATTCTGACAACTTTTTTCTTTTTCTTGTCTCGAATTTTGGTGAAGCTTTCAATGACGATGCTATTTTTTTAGCTGAATTTTGTAGGGCAACTACTTGATTGGACATTTCCTTTAATTTTTTATTAGACTCTTTAAGCTCACATTCAAGCTTTTTGCTCTTCTTTTTTTCACTCTGAATTAATACATTGGTAGCTTTCCTCTTTCTACTGTTAACTGGTACAATTACTTCATTCTCTTCAATTTCAATCGACCAGTTACTATGTCTCCATTTATTTATTATTTTTTCTCTACCTCTTCCACCCTTCGACTGCAGAGCCCTGCCCATTCTCCATAATTTTGAAGTAAACATTGATCTCAAACGATCAGTAATCACAACATCACAGTGATAATGTGTGAAGACTTTAGTGATTACTCTCTCAACTGCGAGTTGATTGACGGAAAGGGACAACTCAGATACTTCAACTTCAGCTTCAGAATCAGAGTTTAAATCAAAAAGTGGTGTGCCAACTTTATTGGGATGACTGATGTTATAAACAAAATAGCTGTACAATAATATTCAAAATTAGTCACAGAGGCCATATACAGGTCACAGATAGCTATTCTAAAATATTCAAGAAAACTTACTTGCTCACTTGCAAGGATACCATTGTTACCGCCTAGCAGGAACAGGCACCACCACCACCACAGCTATTGAACACTCACCAGCACCTCTTAGCACCTACTCAATATTGCCCGCTAGATACCCGCAACAAAAACCGTTAATGGCACCGCTTAACCAGTGTGGAAACCCAATGAATTAGGTATTGGTTGACAGAGCAGAACTCATGGGTCCCGAATCCGACCGTAACTTTTTGATATATATTAAGTGAAAAACAATAAAGAAATTTTAAACGGAGTAAACAAAAACACAATAGAAAAATGTATGGTGACAACGGCAGGGTCGATCAACTTTCTGCCGAGATGGCGGATGGTTGCGGGCGTCCCTATAGCTTCCCACTTGTCCAGGAGCACACTGAGGTATTGAAGAATGTTAGGAGAACCGTAGCCAGTGAATATTTCGTTCTGTATTGAGTACAACAAGAGAAAACCTCTATAAGATAGTAAGATTGACATTGTAATGTATTGGAACTTAACAGGATGTACGTTTTTGGGGGTGTGTACTTTTAGAAACATTTGTATTACTAATGTCCAACATTTTTTGACATGACTCTCTTTTTCTTGAAAACTAAGTCAAAACTAAAAATTCTGGCATATTAAAGGGACTTACTCTGTGAAGTGCTATAGTTTGATGTCGCTTTCAAAGCCTGGGTAGCCGTACTCTTCGAGATCCCTTGTTGACTGAATGACAGGTTGACTACTATATACCCTCAGGCGCATGCGCACTGAGGGTTAATGAATGAACTAGAGCACTGAAGTGCAAACCCTCAGCGCTAGTTAGAAAAAAAGAAAAGGAAAAGGTAGGAAAGAAATAATAACAGTAGGAAGAAAGAGGAAAATAAAGAAAAATAAGGCAAGAAGACAAAAGAAAAAATAAAAAATAAAAAAAAAAGATGAAAAAAAAAAATATTGTCGACGAGGATTCGAACCAGAAACTATTAGGGTACTTACTTGCTCACTCAACGACTACTCAACGCAACACCTCACTCTGAACGCACGTAATTGTTAGCTATTTAAAAGTGATTTGCAACCTGCAAGCTGGCTCACGTGACAAGCAAGTGTTTTAAGGAGCGGTTCCCGCTGTAAGCCTACGATGGCACGGCTCTGGAAAGACTCGCTTTTTTCAGTCCAAAATCAAAATTCTGGCATATTAAAGGAACTTACTTCTGCTGTTTGATGCCGCTTTCAGAGCCTGGCTGGTTCCTACCTTCCAGAAGTGCCCTGTTGACAGAGTGACAGAATGAAAAAAAAAGGTCGGCAGCTCACGTGACGTGGCTTGAGTATAAAGGGGGCGTGACCCGCGCAAGGTAAAGCTTGTAATGGCCTAAATTTGACTCGTGTTTTCTAGATATTTAAATTCAAAACAAAAAATTTGGCACATTAAAGGCACTTAAATAATAGAATACCCTAACTTGATATAATTTTTTTAGCCTGAAAGCCGTCCATCATCGAGATCCGCTGCTGACAGAGTGACACACTGACTGACTGAATGAACTAGAGCACTGAAGTGCAAACCTCAGCGCTAGTTAGCTAGTATGATAAAGAAAAGGAAAAGTGTAGAAACAAAAAAAAAGAAAGAGAAGTGGCATGAAGAGAGGCAGGAAAGAGAAAAAGACAATGAAGAGGGACAAAAGAAAGAGGAAATGAAAGGAAAAGGTAGGAAAGCAATAAAAACAGTAGGAAGAGGAAAATAAGGCAAGAAGAAAAAAAAAGAAAAAAAAAACAGGATGAAAAAAAAAATGAAAAAAACCCCGTCTACTTGGGTTCGAACCAGAGACTTCAAGGTTAGCTGCTTGTTCACTCAACAACTATGCCACAGAACACCTCACGCTGAATCTACGTAATTGTTAGCTATTTAAAAGTGATTTGTTGCAACCTGCAAGCTGGCTCACGTGACAAGCAAGTTTTTTAAGGGGCGGTTCCCATTACCGTAACGTAAGATTGTGGGACTGAAATTCTACTCGCTTTTTCTTGAAAACTAAGTCAAAACTAAAAATTCTGGCACATTAAAGGGACTTACTCTGTGAAGTGCTATAGTTTGATGTCGCTTTCAAAGCCTGGGTAGCCCTGATCTTCGAGATCCCCTGTTGACTGACAGACGGAACTAGAGCACTGAAGTGCAAACCCTCAGCGCTAGTTAGCTAGTATGATAAAGTGATTTGCAATCTGCAAGCCGGCTCACGTGACAAGCAAGTTTTTAAGGGGCGGTTCCCATTACCGTAACGTACGATTGTAGGACTGAAATTCTACTCGCTTTTTCTTGAAAACTAAGTCAAAACTAACAATTCTGGCACATTAAAGGGACTTACTCTGTGAAGTGCTATAGTTTGATGTCGCTTTCAAAGCCTGGGTAGCCGTACTCTTCGAGATCCGTTGTTGACTGAATGAATGAATGAATGAACTAGAGCACTGAAGTGCAAACCCTCAGCGCTAGTTAGCTAGTATGATAAAGTGATCCCTTGTTGACTGAATGAATGAATGAATGAATGAATGAATGAACTAGAGCACTGAAGTGCAAACCCTCAGCGCTAGTTAGCTAGTATGATAAAGAAAAGGAAAAGTGTAGAAACAAAAAAAAAAAGAAAGAGAAGTGTCATGAAGAGAGGCAGGAAAGAGAAAAAGACAAAAGAAAGAGGAAATGAAAGGAAAAGGTAGGAAAGCAATAAAAACAGTAGGAAGAAAAAATAAGGCAAGAAGAAAAAAAAAAAACAGGATGAAAAAAAAAATGAGCACTACTTGGGTTCGAACCACAGACTTCGAGGTTAGCTATTCGCTCACTCGACAACTATGCCAAAAACAGTAGGAAGAAAAAAATAGGCAGAAAAGAAAAAAAAAAAAAAAAAATAGGATGAAAAAAAAAAAAAGAGCTACTACTTGGGTTCGAACCACAGACTTCTAGGTTAGCTATTCGCTCACTCAACAACTATGCCACGGAACACCTCACGCTAAATCCATGTAGCTAATTGTTAGCTATTTAAAAGTGATTTGCAACCTGAAAGCTGGCTCACGTGACAAGCAGGTTTTTTAAGGGGCGGTTCCCATTACCGTAACGTACGATTGTAGGCTACTCGCTTTTTCTTGAAAACTAAGTCAAAACTAAAAATTCTGGCACATTAAAGGGACTTACTCTGTGAAGTGCTATAGTCTGATGTCGCTTTCAAAGCCTGGGTAGCCGTACTCTTCGAGATCCGTTGTTGACTGAATGAATGAACTAGAGCACTGAAGTGCAAACCCTCAGCGCTAGTTAGCTAGTATGAAGTGATTTGCAACCTGCAAGCTGGCTCACGTGACAAGCAAGTTTTTAAGGGGCGGTTCCCATTACCGTAACGTACGATTGTAGGACTGAAATTCTACTCGCTTTTTCTTGAAAACTAAGTCAAAACTAACAATTCTGGCACATTAAAGGGACTTACTCCTTGAAGTGCTATAGTTTGATGTCGGTTTCAAAGCCTGGCCCCTGTTGACAGAATGACTGATTGAGTGACTGAATGACTGACAGGTTGACTACTATATACCCTCAGGCGCATGCGCACTGAGGGTTAATGACAGGTTGACTACTATATACCCTCAGGCGCATGCGCACTGAGGGTTAACTAGAGCACTGAAGTGCAAACCCTCAGCGCTAGTTAGCTAGTATGATAAAGAAAATAATAGCAAAGGAAAAGTGTAGAAACAAAAAAAAGAAAGAGAAGTGGCATGAAGAGAGGCAGGAAAGAGAAAAAGACAATGAAGAGGGACAAAAGAAAGAGGAATGAATGAAAAAAGGTAGGAAGAAAAGAAAAAGGAAGAAGAAAGAATGAAAAACAGTACATGAAAGAAAAGAAAGGAAAAGGTAGGAAAGAAATAAAATCAGTAGGAAGAAAGAGGAAAATAAAGAAAAATAAGGCAAGAAGACAAAAGGGGAAAAAAAAAAAAAGGATGAAAAAAAAAGATGAAAAAAAAAAAAGCGTCAACTAGGATTCGAACCAGAGACTACTAGATTAGTTACTTGCTCACTCAACGACTACGCAACGCAGCACCTCACGCTGAATGCATGTAATTGTTAGCTATTTAAAAGTTGATTTTCAACGCAAGCTGGCTCACGTGACAAGTAAGTTTTTTAAGGGGCGGTTCCCGCTGTAAGCCTACGATCGCACGGCTCTGGAAAGACTCGCTTTTTTCTGGAAAATGAAGTCCAAAATCAAAATTCTGGCATATTAACTTTACTTACTTCGTGAAATACTGCTGTTTGATGCCGCTTTCAAAGCCTGGCTGGTTCCTACCTTCCAGAAGTGCCTGTTGACAGACAGAGTGACAGAATGAATGAATGACACTAGGACTACTGTAACCCTCTTGCGCATGCGCGCTGAGGGTTAATGAATGACAGACAAAGTGAGTACTGTAACCCTCACGCGCATGCGCGCTGAGGGTTAATTAAATCAGACATAAACATAAACATATGGTTAGACATAAACGCTTGAAATTCCTAACCTTTAAATGCCAACTAATGGAAGTAGACTACAAGAATCCCTTACTAATGACCTGTTAAAAACCCACTACTTTTTTGCAACACAGATGAATCACCTGTAAATTCAGCAAACTGTTTACAAGGTTAAACACTGCAACTATAAGTATCGCTGAACACTGTACTGGACCTTCAAGATGAGGACAGAAATTATATTTGGTTAATATTGATGTTCTTAGCTTTTTTCTCACTCATACATTAATTAATTTTTAAAACAATCATCTTTTATAAGCTTGTATAAAAATGTAGATAGGCCAGTTCACTTGCCATTAGTGCAAGAACACACCACCAGTCCATGTGTATTAAAAAAATACAATGAATTCTGTACTCCATATGCATTATTTATCCTAGAGTGATGTAGCTCTTACCATGCCTTATACTTGTATGTTAACTATTCTCCAAAATTTCTTGTTTTGTTGCTTGCTAAAGGAACCTACTGCTGCTATTTACTCAAAACTTAAGAACAATATTGAAAGTTGTTTTTTTGTGTAGTCTCAGAAATGGAGTGATGTTTATCTGTGGTTTACTTACAACATACATTTCTATATCGACAGATGTCCATACACACAATATGGTTAGTATTAACGAAGGAAAATACATTTGAAAGCTTCTATAACTGACTCGAATGAGGAGCTGCTAAGGGATTATATTGCTAAGGCTACGTACACATGTAGCTATTAGATAATAAGTATTTTGAAGAATATCGTAATCAAATGTGAAATTTTGGAAAATTGCAGAAAAAATAAAATGTATCGGTCATTAATGTAACTACTAATGTTATAATATTAAAGAAAGCAGCTGCATTATCATTGGCAGTACTGTAATAGTAGCAAAACACTTTTAAGCATCAAAATGTTGAGTAAATTACCAGCAATTGTGTTATCAGTATCATGCTATCATATAATGATTAGAAACAGTCATTATTTTACTCTTGAGTTTATGGACTACTTATTATCGAGTTTGCTCAACCTTAGCTACTCAATTGAAAATAAAACTGAAAGTTGAGTAGTCCATAAACTCAATAATTAATACTGCTATGATGATCAAATTAATTGGCTTATTATGTGTCAAAGAATGTCTTATGTGTTGTTGATAAGACTCACAATACCTGTTATATTAGTAATTGTAATAGCAGCAGACACATCCACTCCATTCATATCAGGCACCACACATGTGTATACTCCCAGAGGTCCTGATGGAGTTCCTACTATGCCTAGTCTCACTTGTTGACTGTGGAGATAACGAGCAAGTACATTAGTAGCACCACCAAGTGTCCCAGGAGCAGGAATTTGTCTGTTACTAGGATCTAACCAGCCACCAATACCTCCTCCATTAGGATTATTACTACCTCTACAACACTGAGTATTGACATTAGTAGTGACACAAACTAATGTAGATCCAGCATCTGAACGATCTCCTGGTTGTCCTCCAATATCGGCGATGTTAATGGAGGATCCAGGATTGTAGATAACACCATTCAATGAGAAGTACAGTCCAGTGGAAGGAGGAACTAATAACACACAATAAATAATGTACTCTAACCAATTGTATTGTGACTAAAGCATAAATTAATTATACTAGTATTGTTTACTAAAATCAAAATGTCATTTCAACTATGACAAGAGTGTAGAAATAGGGACTAAAAGTAAATTTATTTCTTTGTGAATAAAATAAGACAATAAAATATGTACAAAGATGAAATTGAGGAAACCATTAATGAGGAGTAATGCAAGGAGCATGAGGGAATAGAATAAACAAACACAAGATTAAGAATTAGCAATAAATATAAAGTATATCTTCAACTGGAGTACGAATCTTCTATCATGTTTTGCCATCAATTGTGTTCAACTAGTTCCACTAGAGATGAGGATAAAAAAGACACAAAATCAAAAGCTAATGATTTTCTTCTTAATTTTAATTATCTTATTGTAGTAACATTCACCTTGAATAATGAACCCAGGCTGCCAGAAGATATGCAAATGTTTAACTAATCATGCTATTTTTTTGTAAGCCAAAATGACCTATGTACTACCCCATGCTGACGCATTACTCATGGATGTTGTTATTATGAGGTCAAATGTCTGTTTTTGAATAATATTAATGATGAGAGACCTCTATAGCCCATAGCAGTCCTTCATCAATATTAATACCAAAACTGCTTTATGTAGAGGTTAATCCTAGAATGTTGAAGCTTTTACCATGCTTAAACTCCTTAGTTAATGCATAAAGACTTTGTGTATATCACTCATGAAGTATAAAATTATTTAAATCCATATGTATTAATTTTCAGTATAGGGTCAAAATAGGTTATCTTGTTTAATTTTTAACTCAATCATTATTCAATATTAACATGTCTGATCGTGATAACATGATTAGGAATGGCTTCAAAACTCATCTCTTGTAGGCAATATAACTCACTAAGCCAATGGGAGACTCGGTTTTCTATATCGGTATTTTCCTACTACTATTGCAAAGGAACCTACAGCTGCTAATTACTCAATGCCTGAGAAAAAAACATTGAAAAGTTGTTTTTCTGTGGTCTCTCTAATTTTAAGTTGTTTTGTGTGGTCTCGGTAATAGAATGATGTTTATCTGTGGTTTACTTAAAGTGACTGCTCTAAGTAAATATTTATATTGCCAAGCATTCAATTTATCTTGACAATTATTTTTTGTTTGTCTGGTGACTAGCCTCACTAGATAAAGTCCATTAAAAATAGTTACTAAACTTTACAAAGTGTACTCATTGTTTCTGTTACGTATAAGTAGTAGTAACTCTGCTGTAATTAGTTTATTCTAAATCTAGTGTATAATTATGTTTCACATTATATAATTGAACTGCTAAACTAAATTATTATTGAGACTCGCTCACCTAGTATTCTATCTATACATTATATTCACTGGTCACATTAAATCCTATGAATTGTAGACTGAGGAGTTCTATTAATTTCTTGTGATATTAAATTAGGTTTATGTAATCAGATAATATGAATCCCACGAGTCTGATCTAGTGTCAGTAACAAAACCTGGAAATCTCTCACACACCGTGATTGTGGGTTCTAATTAAATAACAATGTTATCCTTAACTTAATGTTATGAAGTTATTATTTTCTATGTGGAAAAAGTCGTTTTTTTGCTTCAATTATTTACTCATTATAATACAAGTAAACACAGGCATATAGCTTATTTGCATCATTGCAGCAATTAATTTAGTTACTACACCACTATTAGAATCTACCTAGCATATTCAATATTGAAAGAGTTACAATCTATTTATCTGTAGTAAAACCATCAGCACATGGCAACAATACCTTGCTCTGAAAAGTGTATAAGCTTAAAAGGTTAACAACCTGAAAACTGTTTCATTTAAAACGCACACTTGCAGTGATATGATCAATAAAGTAGCCTTTAACTTCACTCAATGATCCAAAGTCATCATAATAAAATGATTACAAATTATATGGATGATGGACAGTATTAATACTTCTAAATGTAGGGCAGAAAAAAGGCTCAATTTTTTACGCCATTACTGCATAGTATTAGCCTAAGAACTGATAGGGCAATGTGACAAGCTCTAACTATTCCAAAAAAAAAAAAAAAAAATCAGTGATGCAACAGGCAAATAATGATAGATAGTCTTACCACCTTGTGAAAGTACAAAGCATCTCGATGACAATAATAAGATTAGTATCACAGAACTAATCTGCGAGTTCTCCATATCAAACAATCTAAGTTTTTTCTTCAGATTTTAAAACCTGTAAATAACTAAGGAAGCAATACTGACATTTAGACGAGTTCAAATGAAGCAAAATGATGATAGTGTTGTATTTGTATGAACATCCGGGCCTAGCCAAGCAGGTTAGTCATGGGGGAAGACCTAAATGCCTGAACTTCCTTAGCTTCAAATGCCTACTAACGGAAATGGACTACAAGAACCCCTAATCACCGCGCTGCATCTTCGCAGCGGCGGACGAATCGCGAGTATACTTCGACTTCAGTGAGCCGCTAAAAGTGTAAAAACTTTAACTATAAGTGCTGAAGACTAGAAGGCGCCTGTATGAACAGATAACGTCGATGTCGCCTTCTTGTCAATGTCTCGAGTTGTCAATGTGAACCATTTACTCACCACTTGATAAGGTGTGAATTATCATAATGTTGTTGTTTTTTTACTTTAGTGTCAAATTGTTAGGCTCGCTCACCATTTGTGCTCAAGCACATCACAAGTTATACCGGAAGTGGAAATTCAATTTATGTTTTCTCGATTTCCCAGTTCAACTGTCAGTTTCTCTGCTCATCGAAGGTTTTACCCTCCAGTATTTTAGCACTAAGTTGAGATAAATTTTAGCGTTTTATTAGCATAAAAAACTCAATTTTTGGGTGTACTCCATAAGGTCCTTTTTCCTAGACCCACTCACATATGTTGTTGTTGTTTACTTTAGTGTCAAATTGGTTAAGTTAAGAACAGAGTGTTCTTAGGGACCATACAGATGCTTAAGGTGGACCCTCACATTAAAAACTGTTATGGTACATTATTTTTATTATCATTTCAGCCAAGAATAACTGAATTAATAAAAACATTGACCCAAGAAACACTAGAATGTTATGTTTTCTTTTTTGTTCTGTCACCTTGGGTTGCATGTACAATATTTTTATTATTTTGTTTTATTATTTGATACTATAACTCAAATGAAATATAAATTAGAATGTTCAATGATAACGATATAATAATGTAAAAATCACTCACAAACATATCGAGATAATAAAAGATAGATTGGGATCTGAAATTTCCATGTCCTAATTTCTATTAAACATGAAGACTTATCTTTAGAAATAGACTTTTTCTCATTGTATTTTGATACTCTGCCAACAATGAGTGATCTTATACCAAGTGCAAATAATTCATGGATATTAAAATGAACTTCCGTAAGACCCATTTGCAGTTCAAGAGAATCTCAAGAAATGCATGAAGTGAGGAAGATTTGTGTAAGTATAATGACTGTGGAAATGCTACATTTTGGTAGATAGAATAATGCCTTCTTGAGGAATATAAATACTCACTTAGTGATTCCTAGAATGGTAAACATTAGCGGAACACAAGTTACATCAGAGGGAATGATAAAATATTACTGGTAATCTTAACATACATGTGTGTACACCTTAGGAGGTGAGAAGGCTGGTCTGAAGAAACTTATAACAAATGCTCACAATATCTTTTAGTTATGGATTGCTTACTCAAAGTCAGAGAGACTGACAGGCTGATTAACTCAGAGATTGACAGTAATATATTACAAGACATAACTGAACGTAACTGAACATTTACGAGATGGACAAGAAGTTTCACGGCTATTTTAATAGGGAATAATTTACATAGTTAATTGGATTTGATAATAATACTTATTTATTCAAAAGTAAAATGTTCAGTTATGTAGTGCATGTGATATTACACAATACATATCTACGATATGAAAGTGCCATACAAACAGCATGTAAGCGTAGGGTTCAGAAGGTTTGTTTCAACTTCAAAAAATATGGTTTAGAGTGGACAATCTCACTCCATTTTTTTAAATCTCATATACTTTCATACATGCTACAAGGTACTTATCTTATTGTTTAAAATTTTTGCTTCCTCGAATTATTAGCCTTGTAAATCTCATCTGGATAAACAATTTTAAGTCATTATCCAGTTATTTACAATAAAGTAATACAATTTGTTATGCAGCTGTCTCAGTTAATGGATGATGATGGTGATTATGAAGATGCCAATGCTCTTTTTTTACATCGTTAAACAACTTCAGGAAAAATCTTTGTATAGGAGATATAGCACGCAACATTCGTAGATATAGCACGCAACATTCGTAAAGGTTGTAATATGACTGGAAAGGAGAAAAAATAGTACAGGTACTGAACTTGAGCTAAATTAGTAGCTTTTATTATACAATATATATATAATTAGTACAGGTGATTGTGGAAGCACTAAATTCATTATTGGAAGCTAATTCCTCAACTAACTGGCGTAGTCGAGTATGTTTACAATTTATTCTATATATTTTGGTTTAATGTATCTAATTATTGATCAGAGTTTATCAGACATAAGAAATAGTAGAAGCCACAGAGGAACTTCTGATTTGATTATCTCAAGACAGAGCAATCCTTACCAAAGATTTCTCTTTGGAAAAGCACAATATTGGCAAGCATTATAGTCAATAAAGCAATAATTTTATTTTTATCTTTATTACTCCTAGAAAAATGTGTATAATATTAAACCCACAATACAATGCTGACTTTTCTGAATTGAATAGGTTTGCAGAGTTCAATCGGTAATGCTATCTCCATAAATCCGCTTTTTTTAATATAAGATTTGAAAATTTTTAAATTGTATATACACTCAAACTCCCCTAATATGGGCAGCTAGGGACCAGGCAGTAACTCAGAAATAATATGGTATCTGAGAACAATTATATTAGCACTTGAATTGTAATAATTTATTTGTAATTACAATTATACATACTTTGAGGAATAGCTTCTTGTATCTGAGGACAGCACACACCTTTTCTGTTTAGATGGAAATGATTTGCTATTGCTTTGCTTAATAGGTTGCTTAGTAGACATAGACATTTATGATTGGGGTGAACAGGGTGGGAGCCCAGCTGGGAAGATAATCTAGCTGCTGTAAATTTACTGTACCCTTTACTCAAACCAGCTGCTCTAAGTTGATTCTACAAATCTCAGTACACTTGAGGGACCAGCTGATGCATACCACACCAATAATGCAGTATTGGAGTGCCCAGTAGAGGGGAGTGCCCCTGGAAAGTCCTGGATAAGGGGAGTTTGAGTAAACTGTTGTAGTACTCTCTGAAAAAGTAAATTGCACATGGCAATAAAAAGTAGTAAAATATAATAATTAATTAAATAATCTTATGTGAAAAAATGTATTTTCAGCCTATGATGTAATGAAAATAAATACTCTGGGTCTACCAACTTTTTTCATTTCCACAAAGTGAGTGATTTTGTATGTATATGATTATAATACATTTGAAGATAACTTTAATTCAATGGAAGATAAGGACAAAAGTTCAGCACTTTTTCAAATGGCTTCTTTCAATCTTTCATTTGCCAACAAGGAAATTAGAAGTAAGAGCAGCAACATTTGGTGCTTCATTGATGTGTATATTGCCATGTTGCTTTAGTATTTCGTGAATGGAATTAAGTAACTACCCAAATAAGTACTCATATTGCACTTATTGGTGACTGATATTACGATACTATTCTAATACATTGTATTCTGTAGATTGTAATATTACAATTGGGGTGGGCATTATTAGCATCAACTCTCCTCAATATATTCAAGAAACTATTAAAAAGATGAATGGAAGTGATAATAGGTGAGTTAGGTGAGTTAGGTGAGATAATGATTTTAATATGATGAGTGAAACTCAAACTCAAATTTTCTACAAAAGTGCAACTGCAGTAGTATTTTGGGAGCATTTTAATAATTTTTAGCACTGTTTGACTGAACATAATCGTGATTAAAAAAATAAAAGATTAGGATTATGGCGTTTATTTAAAAAAACATTCAACAATTAAAATAAAAGTGTTACTTTAAAACTTCAAGCTACTACTTTCCATGCATTATCCTCAGCTTAAACATATATTGACAAGAAACTTAATTAAGTTATTATTGGTGTACAAATTCTTACTAACACACAATACTCAAGGACCAATTTTTTGGTGTATACAATTATTTTGAAGACAAATTATGATTCTAATTCTGTGCCTAGATATCCAGTTAGTGTAATGTTATCACTTGTGGTTCTACCTTCGGATGAATCTGAGGATGTTTGCGATATTGACTTCACTCTGAATCCTATTCAGTTAACATTTACTCCGCAAATAGTAAGTGAATATTTAGTATATCAACTATTGTTAAATAGTAAGTTAACTAGTAAGTTTTAATACCATTACAATTTTGTGGTAACAATAGAATGCTATTTATCTGAATAATTAGAATGGAGGAGTATTCGAGATATTTAAGGATACACTACAGCGTAACATGAATAAAGAGATGATGCCAAGCAATTTGTGTTTGATAGTGCTATTTAGATTTATTCATATTATGTATACATATTATATTCCGTTAAAAACATATCTCCCAGAACTTTATTCTTTAAAGAAGACAACTACTGATTTGTCAATTGCAATGTTTTTAATAGCAATCTATTAGCTTGTGAAACTTAAACAGGTATATAACTTCAGTTGTAATTGTTTATATTTCAGCTTACAAGTAATTATTATTATAAAGAATACTTTCTGAGTATTAATGGCGAGACTATGTAAGTTGTGCATTAATAAGCTATTATAATGTTCAATGTTTTTATAGTGAACATTGAAGTTTGCATTGTAGCTATAGCTATGGATATAATTATCCATATTGGCCTTGTAGAGTCGTAGAGTTTTCAATGTTCTTCATTAGACTTGAATACTCAGTTAGTGCCTATTAATTGAGCAATCATTTCCACTTTATGTTCTAAAGTATTTGCTTTAACAAAAGTACATTTTTCCAATATTTCCAGCATGCATTTGAAAGGAATGAAATCAGATCCTCTGCATGCCATTGATAACTTCTAGTGCATGAACCTGATAGTTAATGATATTATGCAAATGTATTCTCTGTGCAACAAAAAAATTCTGCCAATGCAATCTGTGGTTTCTCCCTTACCATCTAACCTATTGACCCTCCCATACACAAACCTGTTGGGATGCAGTTGAGTCTGGCGCAGGTACTACCTCATAATCACCAAGACTCGGAGCTTTTCTTTCAGATTTTCTTTCTGATCGGCTATGCATATTTCTTCTCAGCTGCGTTAAATTCACTTTTTTTTGGACACCTATAGATTAGCTAATCCAATATTTAATTGTACTGCTATGTATGGTAGCACCTAGAAGTCGCAGGGCAAGAGCATGACTCAGTTGGAAACAACTTCACAGTATGTGGCATTCTGTTTGTGCCTTTGACTGTGAATGTTCCGATAGATGGATTGTGGCACACCAACTGATTTGCTACAAGTTGTCTGAAATTATTTAATGTTTTAGTTCATGTATTATTAATTAAATGATTCATTTATCAAGCTAGCTAGATGCATATTCAGTGTGTGTATATACCTATAATAGATTAGTGAACCATTTTTGCTGCTGGAAAACTCTACAGTTTCAGTTTATGTACAGTTTTCTGAACTTAGTTATTCACTTTATTTGTTTATTCATCTTTACTTGCTAGCTACATCACAAAATATTCATCTATATTAATTTAGCTGGCTATTTCAAAATAATTTTTTATATAAAATAAGTATCATTATATTGTATACATTCATAGAAAGTATCACTGGTCATCACAATACTGTAAAATTAAAAAAATCGTGAGTGATATATCAGGAAGAAATTTTGCACAACAGTAAAAAATTAAAACAATGGAGTCATTAGTGAGGCAATCTGGGAGCCAGTGTCTGCTCTAGGGAGAAACAATACTGATAAAGTAAGTTAAGGAATACAATATCAAGCAGCTGCGCTCTTTACAACTTATAACTGGGGCGGGGCCTCGGTTTGTTTTAACAATTGGAGGACTGGAAGCTTTGAATTACCCGAGTAAGCTTAAGTTAGCGGTCATTTTTTATATTGTGAGCACGGCGGATATTTGTGGTTACTTGTGGTGCGTACGAGTGCGTGCGCGTTACTATGTCACAGCATCCTTAAAGCAGAATTTTATTCTTAACTCTCAAAATTAACTTATCATCATCATTAAAGCTGTTGTCAAATGTTTACTCAGAATGCCAGTCAGTGCCATGTTGTCATTAGTGGTCACTAATAACGAGAACTCTCCCAACAGCTGTGTCAACTTTCAAGATGCTCCAATTCAACTAACCTTTACTCCACAAAAGGTAAACAATACTCTAACTGCTTCAGATTTCTATTTCTAATTGGTTAATAAAAGAAAATTGATCTATTATTCTGTTTGTGATGAAAGTCATGAATAGTTGTGTAAAATAGACTTGCAGTTATCTGGTTTGTTAGATTACAATATTTCCAAAGGAATGCTAACAGACTGAATTTTGAAGCATCTACACTTTGTATATTGTAGAATAACACACAAATGAATCACAAGGTATGTCATAATACTTGATAGTAAGTGATGTTTTGAAAACTTTTAATGACATCTTCTTACTTTACTCATCACTTACAATACACACAAAACATTGAGTAAATTGTTTAACGTTCAGGGCGATCAGTAAGTATCTATTTCCACATATAAAATTTAATTCATGTAAAAAGAGCATAAGTTAACATGAAATTGTATAAAAACATGTATAAATCA
>WLWD01001473.1_pt1 | contig 119059 bp, 75 predicted proteins | sample 6712731 | NCBI WGS metagenome assembly WLWD01 (sample SAMN12718690, study PRJNA576275) | sponge metagenome | isolation source: marine sponge | host: Mycale hentscheli | place: New Zealand: South Island, Marlborough, Capsize Point | collected 2014-11-01
GGTACATACATAGGACCACATTGGGTACATACATAGGACCACATTGGGTACATACTTTGGACCACATTGGGTACATACATAGGACCACATTGGGTATATACATAGGACCACATTGGGTACATACATTGGACCACATTGGGTATATACAGAGGACCACATTGGGTGCATACATAGGACCACATTGGGTGCATACATAGGACCACATTGGGTACATACATAGGACCACATTGGGTGCATACATAGGACCACATTGGGTGAATACATAGGACCACATTGTCTACATACATAGGACCACATTGGGTGCATACATAGGATCACATTGGGTGCATACATAGGACCACATTGGGTACATGCATAGGACCACATTGGATACATACATAGGACCACATTGGGTACATACATAGGACCACATTGGTTACATACATAGGACCACATTGGGTACATACATAGGACCACATTGGGTACATACATAGGACCACATTGGGTACATACATAGGACCACATTGGGTACATACATAGGACCACATTGGGTACATACATAGGACCACATTGGGTACATACATAGGACCACATTGGGTACATACATAGGACCACATTGGGTACATACATAGGACCACATTGATGCATGTGGTAATCAGAGGTAGGAAATAGGAACAAGTGATGAAAGAATCTACTGAAGAGTTGTAGGGAAGTGGGTGGGAGGGTATTATTGTTAAGTAATAAATATAATTTATAATACTGTATAATTTTTGTTTGTCTTTTATTTATTTATTTATTTATTTTATTATTATTATTTTTTTTTTATAAACAATGATTGATGGGCATCTCTAGTATTGCAACTAATAGCTTCATAGAATACAATTAAGCTAAAATTAATTTCCATTTATCTACTTACGAAATACTTGCTATCACTGAAAATATCAATTAAAATTTTATTCTTTCCTCACTTCATTCACAGAGGCACTGGAATAGGAATGCGCCTACCCAATACGAAGTGCGCATTCTCATTCTGCCGTAAACACATGTATATGGACATCCACATCCACACAATGTCCACCTCTCACTCTAGTGTTGTGCATGTGCCAGTGATCGTGGCATTGTGGATTGTGGCTAACAATTGAACATCTGTGGATCTAATGCAATAAAGGAATTTGTAGTTATATTGTTTAAATTGTGGATTGCTGGTTAATTTTTTTCTTCTGATTAGATAACTAATTAAGATATAGTTGGCCTTGAATAAATATATTTTAAAACTTGATTAAACTGTTATAACAGTGAAACCGTAGTGGTCCTGTTAGCAGCTCGTTGCCAGCTGATTCAATGTTGTTACACTTGCACGAGTTTATGTTGGCAAGTCCACAACTTCAGACTTGGCAATTAGTTGATTGTTAGAGTGAAAGTGTAGATGTTTGGCAGTGTCAATAAATGAGAAGGACCATAAACATAATCATGGAAGTTTTACATGTCAATGTCTTGATTAAATCCTTTGTATGTATGTATGTGTGTTTGTAGGCCTGAAATACCTCCTAACTTTGTCTTAGTTATTGAAGTGTATCATATGGTAAGTATTGAATATGTTATGACGTTCTGTTGCTAATGTAAAAATTATAGCACATACATTATTATCTCATCCCTATAGCTGGAATGTATGCAAAGCTTTGGTTACATGTCAACAGCTGTATAACAATATAATATAATAGTTGTCAACAAAATAATTTAGTTTAAATTAATTGCTGTCGTATAATTTATTAAATTATTATTGCAGTCGTATAATTTAGTTTAAATTATTGCTGTCTTATATCTAGTGTAATGACAACAAGCAGAAGAGAAGACGAGTTTTGTCTAAAGTAATACGATCAGTAAGTCGAAGGTCTCCATGTCATTGGTTGCTATAGTAACCCTCATCTTTATTGTAGGTAAAGAGAGTGCCCACACTCACTAGGAACAGCAGATATTTATTGGTAAGGAGTTGCAACTTGTGGTTGCGTCTTCATTCATTCTTTCATTGCCTTTAGTGTACGAGACCATCTACGGATGACGAGGAAAAGGAGGAGGAGGAAGAGGAAGATGAATCACCAAAAGGTAAGGGATATCAATCACATAATTTTTTTAGTGCTGTCCAGAAATGCCGTAAAATGTTCACTCCATCCCACTGTCCCATGGGATTGTGGGATATTCCCCGGGATGTCCACCTGTCCCTCTCACTCATGCATGTGTGTCCCACTTCCATCCCACAATCCCATGGGACATTCCACGGGATGTCCACCTGTCCGTCTTACAGGTGCATGTGTGTCCCATAGGATCATGAGATGTGATGGACAATAGGACACACACGCATCTGTGAGAGGGACAGGTGGACATCCCAGGAAATGTCCCACAATCCCACGGGACCGGTGGATGGGATGGACATTTTACTGCATTTCTGGACAGTTATGGATTTTGTAAGGGAGTGGCTCATAGTCCAACTGCAATAGGCAAGAATTTGGCTAAGCAATTTCCTCTCAGTTCTTTATGCAAGTGCCGAATGTTAATCTAAGGTTGCGGTACACACCGGTGTAAATTATTGGCCACGCCCATGCCACTGGGACCTCTCGAGCAAGTCTGCTAATAGATACATGTACACCAAATAGACAATGATGTAGATACTCCTTACAATCATCAGCTCTAATTAAGTTACTTTGTTTTCTTTTTTTAGTTACTCTATCCAGAGAAAATGTGATCCAGTCTGAATTTGTTCAAGCTGGAGAAATAGTCCTCACCAGGGACAGCCTCACTCAAACCACACCTTACCCAACTACGGTAAGTTCAGAGGAGAAAATAAATATAATATCCGTATTTATGGTGAAAAAAATTGTAATTGGTTTGTTAATTTTTGAAGAATGGATAATAGTATCAATGATATTTATAGAAATAATTCAGCTTCACAGTACTAGCTCCTGTGATGATGATTTTATCATTTATTGTCATAGCAAAGGTATACATTTAAGATGTAAAAGCTGAACCCAAGATATGAAACAATATTTGTGACCGTCTGTCTACAGGAAAACCAGGCACAACGCGGCACCCTTCGAAAAAAAATTTTTTTTTGCACTTACAGAGTTGTCAGCGTCCAGATATTGAGCTCTCCAAGTTTTATCGTCGTAGCTTATGTCGTTCCCACTATAATAGACCTAACCGTTCCCTTCCGTCGGCTTGAAACAATACAATATTAAGAAATCGATCGATCTTTTCTTGATATTTACGCATGCCGCGTTGTGCCCGGTTTTCCTGTAGACGGTCACATTTAGTGATTATAAGTAGGAGGAAGGGAGCTGGTTAAAGGGTGGGTTTTGCAGATAAACTTTAATCATCACAGTAGTGCATTTGGTTTGTTTGTGTGTTTGTATGTATGTGTAGAATCAGGACATAGTGAGCAGTGTAGAACTGGCAGTGAGTGCAGACCCACTGTATGAAGGCAGACTGGTTCCTGGACCAGTGGAAGGATATTTGGTAAGGAGTTACCAAATGTGCAAATAATAGATCATTTCTTTCTCAGCCTTATTACTCATTAGATGTATTCTCTCTCTTTCACAGGCTTTTTTAAACAATAGTTTAAAAATACAGAATTTCACCAAATATTTTTAATTCTCTATTGTTTAAAAAAAAAAGCCTGTGAAAGAGGAGAACACATAAATTATAGCTAGTGTTTAAGGAATAAAAGCATATACGTGACATACTTGTGGAAAGGGTAGTGTGTGCATTATTAGATGTTTGGTAAGGTGTGGAAAACACGTAATACACAAAGAAGTGGGTGACCTTGTTTTTATTGCAGGACTGTTATGGCTCCACTTCATGGAGTCGTGGCTGGTTTGTGCTGAAGGACTCATCTTTAGTTTGCTGGTCGAGTCAAGAAGAGCGAGACCAGGAGGTAAGAGCTGAGAGTTAGCTACTAGCTCGCTATTTGTGGTGAGACTAATACAATTATTAAAACAAATACTTTTCTAAAATTTTAGTTGCTTGGTAAATGTTTTTTTTAGCTGTGGCAGATGTAATAAGAGTTACAAATAAGTTGTGCTACATAAATTGAGTGTGCACACTAGAAATGCTGGTGATTGACAAATTGAATATTATATACAAATAAGGTCAGTTTTTGTTCAATTTTTATTAATATTTTGCCAGCCAATAATACAGTTGGTCTAGAGAGGGAGGGGAGGTAGGTGTGTGTGTGTGTGTGTGTGTGTGGAGGGGGGGGGGGGGGAAGGGGTGCTCAGCTTTCCCTTCTATAATAGTGGAATGGCTAGAGTCCCTCAGCAACCCCCTCCTCCACCCTTCTTCCTGCTGCTATGCCAGTGTAGTAGCTGTTATGTTCCATAAGCAATGGTTGTATTGTGTGTGTTAGCCTCCGTCTCTCCAGTGGGACTTGTCTGAATGCTACAAGACTGTTGTGAATGCTTCTCCCGTAGACTGCGGCTGCAAGAATGCTTTCATTATTCCTCTCTCTTCTCGAGACAGTGACAAAGAGTGAGCATTGAATATGATGAATTTTTTGTCTGTATTTGAATAGAAAAAAATATTTTAAAAGAAGTGATTAAATGTATTATGTTATATTTCTAAATTTATTTAATAATACGAAGCAATTAACCCTACTGATGCCATAACCACATATATGTGGGCGAGAACAGGTACACAATCTCTGGATTTAAAAAAAAAATCTATTTTAGATTAAGCCGTCATTTCTTAATTATATGTGAAGTAGACACCGAGCGCCCAAATTTGTTGTTGCCTACAGACTTTAAACACTCAGAATAGAAAGTATGAAGCCTATAAAGAGTCCCTCAGCATTTTGGAAGAATATGGATAAAGTTTTTCCTACCGGACATCGAGAGTAATTGATGAGGCTAGTTCCTCGGAGTCACCTCGAAACCTGCTGTAAGATGGACTGGTTTCGGTTCATTTTCAGGTTTTTATAAGCTTTGCTAGTTATAAAGCTAAAACTACCTTCTTTACATGCCTAGCTGTTTGTTTGTAGATATTTGTATTTGCTTTGTAGTTTTACATTCCTCATGTTTATATTTTGAACTTCCTGTGGATATAACACAGATTGTTTCTGGCAGCTGAGAGTGCAGATGAGGTGGAGGAATGGCTGACTGCTCTGAACTCTGTCATACTGAGCACTTCTGAATGGCACACTGAATCCACAGCCTAAAAGATCTCCGCCCCACCCCCCTTCCTGCAATCACTGTCACCATAGCAACTTGCACTTACCCATTCAATCATTTACTCATTTCATTTTTGTTATAATAAACGTTTTGAGTGTGTTTATTTATAAATAAAATATAACATTCGTGGAATATTCAACATCTGAATAATATGATAGTTTTGATGCTGTTGGACAACTTGTCTTGGACACCATTTACCTTGTTGGTGATCTATAGATATCTAATAATTGAAAATTATGCTGATAGTTGAATTTAAAATCGGTGATTTAGGAGTTTTGTAGGCAAACAACCTTAGCTACTATGTTCAAAAAGTTAACTGTAGTATAAAATATTTAAACTGGCATCTTTCGAAGTTATTGCTAGATAACTGCCCCCACCCGAGGCATTCGCCCTCAGGATCGGGACAGTTGTCAACAATGGCTAATTCCTCGAAGCAATTGTTTATTATATGTATATAGGTAATGCATGTTTACTATTCACGAGGATGGAGCAGTGGCTACACTAAAACATGTTCTATGTAACTATTGTGTGTAGAATTGAGGTTTCTTGAGTGCACTTCAGAGCAGGTCATTCTGGACTGGGAGCATTAGCTAGTGATATCAATGCCATTGCAAGACAATAATGCCTTGATGTGAATGATGATCCAATATATGACGAGCTATATATATCACAACTTTTATGTGGTAGTCTATAGTATTTTAGGACATTAACCTCTACCAGAAAAATGTAAAAACATGAAATTTCCTGAATACATGACTCAAGGAGATTCAATTACTCACAAAGTGGCCTGCTTCCAAGCATAGAAGTAGGTAAAGGGTATTGGTAGTGAGACTACAACTCGAGCGACAGCTGATAATGTGTCCCAGTTCAAAAGAAAGGTATCCACTACAAAGCAAAGAGAGATGGGAGTATCCGTATAAAGGAGAGGCTCTTCAAGGATGCTGGCTATCCATGCTGCATGCAAATCACCCTCTAAGATACATAATAAATGGTAAGCATACACTCAAGAAATCTTGATGTTTACATTGTTTTATTGTATCACCACAGAAAGTTGACCTCAGTTAACCCCTGAAGAGGACTTTGGCATGAAGTCAAAATGTCTGGTTAAGTTTTAATTAAAATTTTGGCTGTTAAAACAAGAAAAATTAGCGATTATTATAATTATTTCAGCCCGAGAATAACTGAATCTGGAATAGTGTAGTTTTTGCCGGCTTGCGGTAGTAAAAACTGAATGTTTGTGACGTGAATAAAGGTCACCTTCTAATGAATATACATGTATGTATGTGTGTGTTTATGTATTGAATTCATTAGTATTAGCTCAATTCTCTGAGTTATCAGAGAATAATTTATCCCAGTTCAATTACATTTAGAGAGCAAAACAGGAATCAGGGTGTCATTATTCTAATGTTGATGTGCTTAGTTGTCCCTTATCAATTATAAGTCATAAACATGACATCACACAAACCACACCCCACTTCAGGAAATAAGATTTTAGCAAACAGAAATCAAGTAAATTTTTATTATTAGCATAATACTGTGAGAAATTACAAAAAAAATGAGTGCATTTAATGTAGTACTGTATGCTGTGGGATAAATGAATACCAGCAACTGTTACTATAAATTTAAACTGTGAGGAAAAAAAATAAATAAATAAATTATTGGCGAGCGAGCGAAGCGAGCGAGCAACTTTAAGATGTAGTCTATGGAAATCCTGAATACGTCGTCCGTCGTCGTTTAAACGCGCGCGCATTCCAGAAGGAGTACCATTCTTTACCCTTTACCAATTGTTACTTTATCATGAGGAGTACCATTCTTTACCCTTTACCAATCATCATTTCCCCCTTTACATGTCATTACATATTCTACTACTAATAATGAGATGTGAATTCAGATTTGGCAACCTGCAGGAAGAAAACCAATGCAAATTCAAATCAAACTACCCCAATGCAATTGAAAGTGTCAACATTTCCCCAGAACCTCGCTCGCCCAACCAATGCTACACGAGCATTTTCTAGTAATATATATAATACTTATTGGGAGCGAGCGTAGCGAGCGAGACACTTACAGGGGATGTTTATTGGCGAGCGAGCGAGACAGTATTAGGGGTGGATAATGCAAAATCGGGTATATGTTATAGGTATATATGTATGTGGGATGGTACGTATGCCATTTAAACGCTCGCGCGTGGAACGTTTTTCTCCAAAAAACACGGCTTTTTAGGCTTGACCCCAGTTTATTCTGAAACTACAGCATTAAGCAAGCCTTACTTTATACTTAAGCTCCAAAGTGTGAGAAAATTCCGGAGAAAATGCTTGTTTTTCAAGAAACAAAAAGTTGATTCTACCCGTTACTATGGCATTGAAGACCCTTTTCCAGATTTAATTTCAAAACTTCGCCGTTTTATGGGGGGATACGGAGTGCCTTGGTTGTCAAGAGCCGTTCATTGGTAGTCAGAATGCCGTAGTATTAATGCTATGGAAGCTACTACTTCTCGAGGGAAGCTGAGATAAGTACGCAATTCCATATTTGTTAGCTAAATATGCAAAAATAACTCTGGCCTTTCTTTTTTATAGCTAAGAGCTTGTTGTCAACAGTGACTGGTAAATTCAAATAGTCAGAATGACTCAAGGTACTACAAAAGTTACCACTGCTCAAAAAAATGAGGTAAGAAAGTAATTTTGTATTTGTGTGCTAAAATTGATTGTCTTTTGTTTTTGTAGGTGAGAGCTTGTTGTCAAGAATTCAAGGTAATTCAGATGGTCAAAGTAACTTCAATTTGATACTACAGAAGTTATCAATACTCAAGAATGATGTAAGTAGTAATTCCATATTTGTTGGCTAAAATTACAAATAATAACACTGGTTTATTTTTTATCGTAGCTGAGAGCTTGTTCAAGAGTTACTAGTGATTGAGATTATCAGAATGGTTGATGTTTGATACTACAAAAGTTACCATTAACCAGGTAAGAGAGTGATTTTGTATTTGTTTGCTGAAATCAAATGTCATAACTGCTATTATAGTGTTTGCATGAAGTAAGCTAAAAATAGTAACATTTTATGTTACCTAACTATCAGGCTCGCTCGCCATTTGTGCTCAAGCACACCACTAGTATATATATATGTATGTATGTATGGATGGTACGTATGCTCTCTAAACGCGCGCGCGGGGAACTTATTTTCTTCCAAAAACACGGCTTTTTAGGCTTGACCCAGGTTTATTCTGAAACTACAGCATTAAGCAAGCCTTACTTTATACTTAAGCTCCAAAGTGTGAGAAAATTCCAGCGAAAATGCTTGCTTTTCAAGAAACAAAAAGTTGATTCAACCGGTTACTATGGCATTGAAGACCCTTTACCAGATTAAAATTCAAAACTTCGCCTTTTCCCCGGCTAAGTGCGGCTTGTTAGTTGTTAAGAGCCACCTGTAGTCAGTACTAAGAGAGCTATCACTACTTCTGAAAAGCGTATGTAAGCACATAAAGTATTAATGCTAAGGAAGCTACTACTACTCGAGGGAATCTGAGGTAAGTAGTAATTCCATATTTGTTAGCTAAATATGCAAAAATAACTCTGGCCTTTCTTTTTATAGCTAAGAGCTTGTTGTCAACAGTGACTGGTAAATTCAAAAAGTCAGAAAGACTCAAATTTGGTACTACAAAAGTTATCACTGCTCAAGAAAGTATTTGTGTGCTAAAAATGATTGTCTTTTTTTTTGTAGGTGAGAGCTTGTCAAGAATTCAAGGTAATTCAGATGGTCAAAGTAACTTCAATTTGATACTACAGAAGTTATCAATACTCAAGAATGAGGTAAGTAGTAATTCCATATTTGTTGGCTAAAATTACAAAAAATAACACTGGTTTATTTTTTATCGTAGCTGAGAACTTGTTCAATAGTTACTGGTGATTGAGATTATCAGAATGGTTGATGTTTGATACTACAAAAGTTACCATCAATCAGGTAAGAGAGTGATTTTGTATTTCTTTGCTGAAATCAAATGTCATAACTGCTATTATAGTGTTTGCATGAGGTAAGCAAAAAATAGTAACATTTTATGTTACCTAACTATCAGGCTCGCTCGCCATTTGTGCTCAAGCACACCACTAGTTTATTTGTATATATGTTTGGACGTACGTATGTCATTTTGTACTTTGACCCTCGCATTTTTGTGTTAGTAATGTGGTCGACCCCGTCCCAAATTGCACTAAACAGAATCCTCTGGTTTATCGATCAGTACCCGTATCACCCTAGAAATTGAATTGTTCACCATTTTGAATTCTTTTGCGGGTGCAGTTAAAACTTGAAAACTTAAGGGACTTCCATTTCTATTCGAGTTTGTGACGGTGGTAAGTCAATGCGCTCTTTGTCATGGTTATAAGCCATGCCATCAGTATTTACTTGAAAATACATTGTCCACTAGACTACTGCAAAGGTAAGTCTGTGTAGGTGCATGTCCAGTTGTGTCAAAGCATTGTGTGTTACAACCACTACTTAGCTAAAGAATATCACAAAGAAAACTTTTAAATAACGTGTATTGTTTTGTTGTTGTTTTTTCCCTTCAATTCAAGTAGTTGCAGAGAGTTGTTACTATGGCACTGAAATCCCTTTACCATGTATGCAAAATTTAAAAAAACTGGACCTTATTTTCAGTAGCTTCAGTGTTAGAAGTCAAAATCATTCATATAAAAATAGTATAGTCTTTAGGCTCGCTCGCCATTTTGTGCTCAAGCACATCACTAGTTACATGAGTCAGAGTGTGATATCGCGAAATATTTCACGAGCAGGCTAATTTATTTTCATGAGCCAGAGAGGAGTGAAAATAAAGCCTGAGAGTGAAATATCTTGTCATAACACTCTGACAAGTGTAATAAGTGGTTTATTCCACACTAGATATCTTCACTAACTGTAGTTAGTACTAGAGGAAGAGTAACTGCAGCCATAAAGTTGTTTGTACAGGGGCTACCCACAACCCCAGCTGATATTTTAGCAGCTGCTTTAACCCTGTAGAGCAGGGTAAAGAGCAAGGTACACCAGAAAGGTAGCAGTAAAACAGAAAATTTAAAAAGTTTGGCCAGTTGCTATAACTACCACGGTATGAGCTTGCGAAGTATAGCGCGAAATAACAGCGTGAAATATCGTGAGTTATTTCACGGGTCATGTACCTAAAAATATCATTGTGAAGATATCTACTAGGGTGGAATAAATAAATATAATAGTAACAATATAGCTATATATAATAGTAATTGTTGTATTATTAGCTACTCAGTTAACCATTGCGTACATTGTAACCAACTTCTACAATAACTCTATAATAAAACAATTTGCTCTTTATTCTTTAGAAAACAAATAAACAGTAACCATAGAAACCATATTAAAATTATAATAGCTCACTTGTTCAAAACGATTCCATAAAAACAAAGATATTTATTAGTGAATAGTAGAAGTAAACAGTTTCTTAAGTCTGCTATTCCCATCCTCTCCTCCCATAACATGGACCTTGTCTGATGTCATGATACAGGTACAGGTACGTACTGCATGTGGTAGTTGTCCAGCCTGGACCCAGGTATTAGTCTCAGGGACATAGCACTGGATGGTGGACACTGACTTCTTACTCTTCATGTCCTCACCACCGACTGCCAGTAGCGATCCTCCAATGTTGAGTGGACAGGATAGTGTACAGTTGAGTGAAGGTAGTTTGTTCCATATGTTGGAACTGTCTGATGAGGAGTGTGAAACAAGAGCCTCCAGAGATACACTATAGACATCAGGACTACTGAGCCACTGATCCCCACACACTCCCCCAATGAGGTACCAGGTATCTCCTATTGTAGTAGACTTCATCATCACCCATGGTGTTGGTGTATATGGTCCAGTGGACCACTGCATGTTGGATACATCAAGTACCTCAACAGTTTGTAAACAAACTCCATAGTAACCACCAGCCACCACCAGCCAATGTTTATATGAAGTAACTGAAGGCCAACAGCGAGGTGTAGACATAGGAGGGAAGGGGTGTGTCCACTGGTTGCTGTCAGGCTGCCACTCTCCTAGCTCACTGCTATAAGAGTCATCTCTATTCAGTCCTCCCACCACAACTAGTTTGTTGTTGATGGTAGTCATAGCAAACTCCCTGGTAGTGTATGGAGGTAGAGTGTGCCACTGGCAGGACTTTGTGTTGTAGGCCATCACTATGTAGTCATCCTCATGTCTGTCAGTCCCTCCTCCTCCAACATACACTGTATCATTTATCTCTATTGATTGGATGTATACACTCATAGTCACTGGCATGTCAGGGCCACGCTTCCAGTCTAGTTCTAGTGGGAATGTCTAAATAATAAACAAATACATTATCTGTAGTAAATTTATATAACATTACTCATGTCTATAGAGTTAATATTTTATGTAGAGGATATTGTTTATGTTACTTGCACACTGTGTTCATTAAAAATAATAAAAACCATAGTGTTGCCACGGTTACTGTTTACATGCTACTGACAATTTTAAGACTAATTACATAATAATAATTACACATGCACAAAGTCTATGATTCCTGTGCTTTGTATATTTCATATAGTTATTTACCTGGGATATACAAATAAACTATATCATTCATTCCCAATTTATAAATACAATTAGTTCTCATGCTTCGCGGTAACTGGTAGATTTTTGGTGGGAAAGTTGATTGGGTTTTGGGCAGTATTACATTGAATGATTAAATGACCACAGGTTCTGGTGGCAAGTCTAACATTAGCATAAAGGCATGAAGTATACTTCTGCAAAAATAGATATATAATATTTATTACATGAGTCAGAGTGTGATATCGCAAAATATTTCAAAAGCAGGCTAATTTATTTTGGGAGCCAGAGATGAATGAAAGTAATGCCTGAGAGTGAAGTATCTAGCCATATCACTCTGATGAGTGTAATAAGTGGTTTACTCCATGCTAGATATCTTGACTGAAGTAGTTTTTTGGTAACCCTTTGTGTAAAATTGGCTGTATAAACTCTGTCCAACCTGGTTGGGTAGGCTCCACTGGAGTAAAATAGCTGTAAAACCCTGAAAACTGGTAAGCCAGGCAGGTTGCTATGACTACTAGGGTAATGAGCTTGGCAATACAGCCATGAGATAACACTATGTGATAACCTGAGTTATCTCATATCTCAAGATCATACCTAAAGATAACATTGTGAAGATACTAGCATGGAATAAATAATACTTATCAGAGTGTGTTATGGCAAAATATTTGAAGAGCAGGCTAGTTTATTAACTCTATTGGCATAACTAACTCATTTACAATTTACCATTATAATTTACTAGCAAGTACTCTGCCACATAGTGGCGCTTGACTTATTGCAAAGTAAGAATGCAGTAGCACAAGTTATCTTACTCTGTTATCATTCTCTACCATTGGTTAAGGTGACGTAAGTTTCCCTCTCTTGCTCTCTTTTTTCTGAACTATCTGACCTTTTCTTCTACCCCACCTCTCCTATCTTCAGCTCTTTTTCTTAAGTCATGGGGCCCCTTTTCCTTTGTACATCTCTTCTGCATTTTTGTCCTATTTTGAGAAACTTTTGTCTTCTATTTCGCATTTTAGTCTTTCTTTTGAAAACTAGCCCCCACCTTTACTCGCCAATTCCACCCGCTTTTAGTTATAATTAATCGCTCGCCTTTTACGTTCCCTTCCATACTTTCGACTTCCTTATTAAAACCTACGTCACCTTGTATCGTCTATTGGATCCCGCTTTTTAGAAATAACCAGCACGTTCTACTGAATGTGACGACTCTCTATCTATGATAAAGTGACGATGTTTACCAAACCGCACAAAGCTCATTAATTATGTATAAATACATACACCGTTGGTCGTCGTCGGTTGTCATCGTTACTGACACACAAGCATATTATATAGATTAGACCTAGAGTAGTTAGTACTCTTGATAAATATAATGGAGACACTGTTTATAAGAATGCAAAATACTTACTAATGATTTCTTGTTGATAGACACTGAGGTGATGCGCTTCAGTTCCTTTGTTAGACGCTCCACTTCAGATTGGAGAATTTGTTTCCTTTTTTGATGGCGAGATTTTAGACGAAGCTTTTCTTCTTTGTGATGAGATTCTAACCGAATTCTTTCAGCTGCTATCTGGTTCCTCAGTTGATTGTTCTCAGTCTTCAGTTGATTGTTCTCAGTCTTCAGTTGATTCATCTGTTGATTGTTTTCTGCCTGTACTTGCATGACACTTGTCTCCAATTGATGTTTCTCTTCAATAAGTTGTGTATTTGCAGACTCCATCATTTCTAGTTTTGAAATTTCTTCAGTCAATTCTTTATTTTCTGTTTCTAATCTATTTTCAGACATCTAATATAACACATCAAACGATAACACAATATTAAAAACTGATAAATGATGGCAAAAATTATGACAAATCAAATATTATTAAACTTGTCAAAAAAAAGAAAATGAAAAATGAGGGCATCAAAAATGTATAGCTCTGTAGAGTTGAGAAGCTACTGTTTACAATTGAAATAAATTTAAGTTTTAGTAAACTACTCCTAAATTAACAAGTAAACACTATCTCAGGGTGAATGGTATCATGATCACTACGACAATGATATCATTAAGATGTTACCACCAACATCACATACAATCACGAAATAGTTTGACCACATACTATGGAAAAAAAATTGGGCAAAAGTTTATATATATATAGCTAAGCTAGGTTGCTTTATATGCATGTTCAAATATGTACTCATCTAATATAACTTTTGGTGTGACAAATTAACTTGGACAAAGTAGAGTACTGTAATTAATGTTATAACTATTTGGTAGATTTAACAAATGATTGTAGTTCATAACAACTTTACCTCGAGTTCTTTAATTCTTTTATTCTTTTCTTTAGTTTCCTTCATGTGTAACACATTGACTATGTTGATGGACCTCCCCAGATTCCCACCATGTATGTTCTCCATTGCATCCTGTACTGGTGTTAGTGTCTCCAGTAGTTGCTCAGCAGTAGGTCTTGTTTGAGGAGTATTGTGCAGGCAATTAGTCACCATCTCTACTAGAATAGGATGAGACTTCAATAACTGATCCTCCAACTTCTCCATGTACACCTCACGACGCTCTACTTCAGTGCGACCAATAACTCGACCAGGATTGTGTGGATCTGAACGTGTAGCCAATAGCAGCTCTCCTGGAAATATCTAACCAATTATTGAAATTAATCAATTGATTACCATTATTAAAATTGAATAGAGTCTTCAATGAACATAATATTAATGATCAATAAACATTATCATGGATTAATTTTAGTGAACTTTTATTTGATATAACACAATGTAAGACAAACACTTACATAGAGTACTACGAAAATCATTAATTGAATTTTAAATAGCTTTGCACTAACAGTTTAAGTTGCATTGTAAAGCTAGTCTTACCTGTGTGAGTATGTAGAGGGCAAGATGTCCGAATGAGAACACATCTAGAGATGGGCCATATCTGTGGCTCTCGCTGAGAGCCTCTGGTGGCATGTACACAGTGGTCCCCGGATTCTTTGAGAGTGTTTGGGCTAGCTGAGCTGGTTTTAAAGTTACCATGCGCGAGTTTCCCATGTCAGTGATCTTAGCTGTCAGAGACGATGTGAGGAGGATGTTCCTCGCAGTCAGGTCTCTGTGGACTATTGGAGGTCCTCGACTATGCAAGTAAACTAAACCGCTGCCTGTGTCTGTAAGAATGGAGATCTTGACTGCAAATGGAATATTCGGGGCACACTCCAGGAGGTCGTCCACACTCATTTCTAGTCTCTCCATCACCAGTAGAGGTAGCTCTGATCCCTCAAGGAAACACAGACCAAGGAACTGTGTTATGTTAGGATGTCGGAGACCTGCCATGAGTTGACATTCTCGTTGATATCTGTCTACAGTCTCTCCAACTCCTTCATTCCCAGGATCCAGTAATAGTTCGTGCATACGCTTGGCAGCACACAACACCTTGATGTATTTTACCTGAAATCATGTATCAGTTAAATAAATTAAGCAAGGCTCAGGTTCAGTATTAAATTAGAGGATTACTTGATAGTGTGTATAAACTACAATGATTGGTAATGGTCATCAAATGAGCAAACTTGTGAGGTAAGAATTGATTAATTGAGTGCTAGGTGTGAACTTGGTATTATTGATGCGTAAGCTTCAAAACATTACACTGAGACCTAATCATACCTGTAGCCAAGGAAGGTTGGGGAATGACAGCAACTAATTCAGTTATGACTACACCTTCACACCTCTCAAGCGTTACAACTTACATGTCACAGAAATTGTCCAACACCAACTAACATTCCCAGGGGCTGTGCCCCACCACACAATGATCTCATGTTCTGTATCATCATCCGAAATATTATGGTTTTATTCTACTGAAATAAATTCTCTGAAACTTGCTACACCTGGCTGGCTATCAGGGTAGCTAGTTCTCTATTAAATCTAGCTGCCTGTAATATTGCCGTTTTTTATTTTCGCTATAATAATTGTATTGGGCGCGCAAATAAAAAAATTCGCGGGTATTGCCGATTATATTGACCAAAGTTTCTTGTAAGACATATTTTTGTAAATGAATGTATATCTGGATGGCACCCCTTCTAATATTGCTGTACATACCTTCAACAAACACTGTGCTAAGTTTCATGCTTTGGTCCACTCTGTCACAATATTGCATCAAAAGTACAATTTCCCACTGGACTATTGGTGCAGTATTTATAGAAGAAGCATAAACGAAGGAAACAAAAGTGGGTGTGGCCTTTTCAAGCATTTTCAAAATCCTACCCTTCCCCCACCCTCCCAATGCAAACTTCTATCTAGGGCATGCTATTCCATTAGCTGCTAAGTTAGACTCCACTTACTTCTAGCACTGAGCCATATGAACCTGTTCCAAGGGTCTTCCCTGTAGGTATCACTTGGTCTAAGAAATACTGCTGTAACTTCGAGTCTCTTCTAAAGGATCTAGACCAGCCTTGCCTCCTAGCCATGGATTTAACACTCTCCCAGAAACGCGTCAGATCTCTTCAAAGCCCAAAATACTTTCTCGACCAAAACCTAAAGCTTGCCACGTACTAGTCTCGCGTAGCCAGACCCTTTACCAACCGTAACCGCAGCGGTTACGGTTGGTAAAGGGTCTGGCTACGCGAGACTAGCCACGTACTACGAAGGTCGCTAAGACACCCAACACACACGAGTGAGAAACCGTAATTGGGAAACGTGACCTAAATAAGCAAAGTAGGCTATTGGTGCACTAATTATTATTATCCAAGATTTGTCAATGCCAAACAGCAGTAGAATGCCTCCCAAAAAAAAAGGAATGCTTCAGAGTCTGAAGGTGCAGGACCCCTCATGGATAGACTTGGCACTTCACTGAAGTGTGGCATTGTGGGTTTGCCTAATGTGGGGTAAGAAATGGCTAACTTAATATCTAGCATTCACATTATTATACTTTCACAGGAAGTCTACTTCTTCAATGTTCTCACTAAAGCTTCTGCACCAGCGGAGAACTTCCCTTTCTGCACCATAGATCCTAATGAAAATAAGTAACTTAAATAGTTGGTTCATTGTTGTATTTGAATACATGTGTTAGTGTGCACCTTTACTGATTCTATGGTATAAATATACATATTTATGTGAATGTTGTGCTATTAACTATCTATTGTTACTATGGCTGGTAGTCTATTGTGTGAGGCTTCAACTAGTTATTTATTTAGTGATAGCTACTAAGATTCGCACCTTTACTGGTACCAAATAATCCGAATTAGGTTGTGTTTATTTTTCTGCGACATTATGTTTGTTTATTTTTTTGTATTTTTTTTTGTTTTTGTTCCATTACGTCGCGTCCCAGTTTCAGACTCTCGTTAAGATTGGCTCTGTGATCATTGGAAGCCTGCAAGCACTATATTCCAGCATACCTGCACATAGTGGACATTGCTGGACTGGTAAAGGGAAGTCACAAAGGACAGGTGAGTGGTACTGCGTACTCATTACTAACTGTCCTCAGCACATGCTTACAAAAGACTTTGTTCAAATGATCCAATTTTTTTTTAATTTTGTTGTTATTGTGTATGATTAACTCTAGTTGTTGTTATTGTTGTGTAGGGTCTTGGCAATGTCATTCATCGTGTTGTTCGTAAGTTTGCATTTTTTTTTGTTTTTTTAGTTACTTGCACAAACTATGTAATAGATATAACTAGACCCCTTTCCTAACCTTTACATTGAGACAGGGTCAGGGTACAATATGAGCCATGGCCATTCTGGAGTGGTAGTAGTTTCCTGATTACGTGTACCCTGCGGCAGGCTGCTGTCTGTCTATCTATTATGCTCTGATATTTTAGATTACTGACAATGAACTGTTGATTAGGTAAGAACTTACTCGGAATGACGATTAAGACCTTTTATTATGCTACTTTTTTATTTCGGGCTGATTCTTGAGAAAGTGTGGAGCTTCAGCTACACATAGGTACCTGCTTTTGTGAGTGACGCCCTCTAACATCATGTCATATTCACATAAGCAAACAATTTCTTGCAGCCAGTGGTGTAGTGTGCTTTATGCTCAGGGAAGTAAACGGAGTTGAAAGAAGTGAAGTTTCGCATTAAAAATGTATGCCGGTGATTGTTTCTGGCTAGTTTATCTTTTTCTCTTATGAAGACAAATGAATGACCAGATGTGATCCCTTTGTTTAGTTTCGGTTAGTTATGTTTTTGGTGATTGAAATATTTTATGATCATGACCAGTGCATAACTGATTACGCGACATCTTTGTGACTTTTGAGTTGCTGTTATGTAGGGTTACTTGAGGTAATTAAGTGATTCAGTAGAATACCACAAAACCCGCCCTTAACTCAATCCAATTTACTCTCAGTGAACTGCGAGCACACTTTTAACACATACCAATTAACTGTAGCAGACAATTTACCACAGAGAGCTTTCACCTCAAAGGACTACCATACTGTAGGGCAGAAGCAGCAGTGTAGAAAATTAATATATTTTGTTCACTTTATATTTTCATTCCATCGTTTATATTTTCATCCTTCACAACAGGGGATGGAAAAATTAGCACCAAAAACTCCTGAGAAGTTGAAGTTAGCACTGCTTCTAACTTCTACCTGCTTCACTAACCTTCTGACAAGCTCTCCAAATATACCAAAGCAGATTCTCCCTTCAAGTATAGCAGCTGTGAGCAGTGATTGATCTATTCTGACTCCAGGCGCCATTAATACCCCACCGCTTTTTCATCGTCTAGGACCCTCTAGTACATTCTAGAAGTCTTCTACTCTTCCCCGCGGGGCTCACTCGGACAGTAACTTTTCTTCAGTGTTTGCGTACTAGTTCTAATTAGAGCCACTACCCGGAATTTTGCCCACAATTAATTGCACGCTCAGAGTTGGGGGGCGGGGTTGAAGAATCAAATGAATATGAATCAATAGTTAGCTTCGTATCTAAAAATCGAAATTCAGAAGTACTGGCTGGCCAGAATGAACTCTTATTTTGTACACGGGGTACACGCTACATTTAAAAAAACATTACGAGTTTTTTCTTTTAAATAGGATACAAAAAATAATAATATAAAAATATTTTTAAAATGGAAAACAAATACTAATATCAAAAATATGGTGTTGTAATGTTGCGGGGAAGTCTGCAGGCTACCACTGGAGAAAAAAAATTGCGTCGTAACTGCAACGGTCTCCCCTGAATTTGAACAGAAAATGAAAAATAAATAAATGGCATAACTCCTGGATCTGAGAGATTTGAGGCAGTGGTTTATGCTTTTATCACTTCCATTCATCTGTGATGTCCACCAGTGTTAATTTGATAATTTCTCGTCTGCTCACACCTCAAGTATATGTATGTGATGATAGCCATTAGGAGTACCTGAGGTTCTGGTTAGCTTTGAAATATCTACAGGTAGTGTCTCCTCTGTATGTTTAGCTAATCCTTATGAAGATATCGTTTACATCTACCAGTTTCATTGCTGGAGCAGTATTGATACTTGACTAGGAATAGCCAAATAATTAATTATTCTGGTGGCTTGAGAAATGATTATGTAGAAGCTATAATATGCATATAGTAGTGCTGAGGGTTCATGAGTAGGTGCCTCATTTATATAAAGCTAGGTTGTCTCTTTTTTTCTTTTCTTTTTTTGCTAAGCTCACTAATAGTTATTTACTATTTGTGATGTAGGACAGTATGGATAATAAGCAACGAGTTTCACGTCTTATTCTGCATGAGCTCCTCCTACTGGGTAAGAAGCTACTTAGCTACTGGCTTTGTGGATGTGTATTTGTTGGCCAGATCTCTACATGAGTCATCAGTGTATTTATCAAATTCTATAGAGTATTTTATCTAATGACCAATCTAGTTTAAGCTTGCGTGATAGTTTTTTTAAAACAATGTCATTCACCTTCTAATTGTCATGTCATAGTCCTGGTGATTGTACTCAACCATTATAGTGACCTGTTGAGAAAATTAGTTAATGGTTGAAATATAGCTTTAGCTGTAGTAAGTATTTGACATATATACATGCTTTTGCACGTATATTGTGGATCGTTTATTCTGGAGTTTCCCTTTACCTTGTTGCCATTTATCTTTTTAGTCGGATTTTTTTTGTTATTCCTGCAGTTACCTTCATTTTGTTCAGAGTTTATCTAGGCCATTTGTGGAGGGAATTTCTTCCCCCTCTGGAAAGAAATTTTTTTTTTATATTTACTATTTCATTCTTAATAGTACAATGCTTAACCCTTTCACTGTTGGATTTATTTAGACATTTTTGAAAATAATTATATAAAACCAGGACTTTAAAATGGTCCATAGCAACCATAGAAAAAAATAGTCTGTATAAAATATACATTAAAGGAACAATGTTTATGTTGACTAGCAACCAATGTGTGGTAATTACCACTTGTAAATCACAATATGAATATAATTATCTTGTAAACCACGGCAATGAATAATGTTATTTTGAACTCTAGACTGGTTCAAGCCAGCCCATAGATTCTATTACTGTGCAGCTACTTCATGGGACAAAACTAATCAACTAAGGTTTCATATTTAGCCTGGACTCAATTTCATGAATATATTTAGATAATTCCTGTATATAAATTGTATTAGTCCTACAGTAGGAGATCAAAAACGTTTTGAATTCCGTTCTGTAGCACGGATTGTAAAACGGTAGTTTTTTTTAACCGCAGTTTTTATCGTTGCATTCCATACCATTTTGACAAAACGGCTGACTCCGTTTACTAAAATGGTAAAACACGGTGAAGCATTTCCGTCGATTCACAGATATTTTGTAGCTACAAACTCTTCCATAGCTTTATCAGCAAGCTAAGAACTTGTATAGACAATTAAATACTACGGGGATAGTGCAAAAAAGCTCTTACAAACATTTAACTTGCTTCAATAAAGCTGCAGACCGAAGTTTCGATGGGCATAGGGCAGGACAGGGTTAGCTTCATGTATATATGATAGTATTTGAATTAGCTCACACAAAGAACTTAAGCAAACTTTAGTATAGCCCTAGTTCTATTATTTCTATAAGGTCAACATTTTAGAATGAAGTGGAATCTACAAATAGTTGGAACTGGAGTATGTCACACAAAGATATCTTAAGATTGGATTCTTTATGAATGACAGTAATAGGACCAAACACTAAAAATTATTTATCATGTATTTTGTATATTAGCCTTTGTAATGTAGGAACTGACAGCTTCTGCACTTGTGGCCACACCCGTGATGGGGGATTTGGCAAAAATGCATACTATTAGAGCAACTTATTTTCTGGCTAACACTACTCAATTTAGGCAACCCTTGAATCGTCCCAGGCACATACATATGTACCTGTAAAAATCAGTGTGTGCTTTACATGATATACTATTGCAGGGTTCATTCAGGGTTTTTTTTTCAAAGGAGGCAAGTGAGTGTAGCCTTTACTTGAAGACGGGAGGGGGGGGGTGGGGGGGGGTTGCTTGAGGCAATTATTTACCATGGGAAAAATTACAATATTCCCTTGGAATGTCAGCATTTGAACAAGAGGGATGTCCAGATTCTGAAGATTACTTACAGCAGTATTACCGAGTTAGCCTGATCTTGTCCCCTAATATTACCAGAATTTTTTTCTTCTACAACATTTCCCCCCACTTTTCAACAGCTGATAATATCACAAAAATCACTTTATTGTGATTTTTCTGCCAATTCATACTGATTCAGTGATCTATCTAATTTTGGCTTTATAACAAATGCTCGAAAATCCAAGGTGTGGGATTCTAAAGGGTGGAAAATATCCGAAATAAACCCTGTATTGGAGTAAATAGGTCCAGTCACAATTTCATTTTTGTTGGATATGTTCTGCAGATAGCACTGGTGCCTTGTGGCCAGTGATAGTGGCAGATTGGTGAAGTTCCCTAAAGTGTGGGCAAGGCTCTTGAAGTACACATGATTGGCCTCATACCTCATTGTCCAATGCCGAACCAAAGGACCATACCTACAGTTCACAGGATTGATAAGGTTACGATTTACTGTGTGTGAAGTAAAGTAGCTAGACTCTGTGCAGGCCCATAGCCAGAAGTTTTTTTACTGGGAGGTTCAGATTTTGGAGATGAAGCCACATCACTTTGGTTTCCTCTTTGCATGGTAGCTAAAACAAACTGGTGGATGTGTGTGCACAGCTATTGTTTCTATTTCAAGATTATTTTGCATTTTTTTTTTTTTTTGCGTGATAAGGTCGCTTATGTTAGGCACGGTCACATATGGTAATAGAGTTACACCACAGATAGTATACAATTATGTGTGTATATATATATATATATATAATACCAATATCTGGGCTTCCTCTCTTGTAGCCATGCAATATCTACACAGTCTGAATGCTGAGCAAATCTCCTTGAAGTCTCCTAAGGCAAGATTCGCCAGATTGTCTGCACATAAGGTTCCGTAGTATGGCTTCATCTTCCTGTTAATGCTGAAGGTATGTTTAAGTTCCTAGTACATCCATGCGTACATACAAATTAGGTTGTGTTTGGGTCCACCAATGTAACCACTTACCAATTCTTTAATGTCAGTTACCACATTTTTAAAAATAGTATCCATTTCATATTTCTTGATGAGTTTTTCTTTGACAATAGCTAAAAGGTTTATAGAAGATAGTTTTGATCTTGCATTTGGGTGTAGATTGCCAAGTGTGAATTATTTTATGTAATGGTTGCATACATCAATATGACTTGCTTAGCTTATGGGTCTTGGCTTTAGATCCAAGAGGTTACAAACTTCCAAATCATCATAATACAGGAAAATACGGAGCGCAGTAGGTTCTGACATAAACAGTGGATGCCTCTTGAATGCCTCTCCATCACTATAGTCAGTCAACCAGCCAGGATTACTGCTACTCTTCCATGTTATCTATTCAGCGTATAAGGTAAATGCATTAGGATTATGTCACAAGAAATAATCAATTTTTTTCTGTATAATGTACACTTTGATTTACCTGATCCCTGACAAGACTTGACTGCAGAATTTGCTGCAAGGTCTTGAGCATTGGAATGTAGATCATTTCGTCTCTTTTCAAGATGCATTTTCTTTTTGGTCCACACCCTTTCCATTTCCTGTGTTCTCCAAGTGGGATGTGTTGTGGACCTATAGGCAGCATTTTTCCACTAAAACTGACTTCCCAGGAATAAGTACACTCCTCGTACATCACAATTCTCTGTCGTCAGAGTGGCTGGCTCACTCCACTCTATTTTCGATAAACCCATCAGCTAGCATTGTCTATGCTATAACCTGCCAAGTTAATATTGTTGGTGGTTGAGGAGAGTTTATTTTGAGTGAAATTTTGAGGATCTATTAAGGAAAGTTATCGCATTCTCAAATAAAGGTGCTTAAGTGTGCTTCACTGGCAAGTCATGACTATCACATTGTTAATGAAACCTCATTAGCACCCACCCACCCATCCACCTACCTCCCCCCCCCCCTCCCCCCCATACACACACACATATATGCATACACACTCACACACATGCACACACATGCACACACAATAAGGCAGGCACACATGTTGTCAACCTTCTCCCATCAAGGTGTACACATGATGTAGCACTTTTTAGGTGGTTTGTATATAAGGGAGGTTTGTGGTTTCACCTTTTCAGCCAGAATAGGTTTCTCTGAAGGGTCAGTGGTGTAGGTTTTGGATGGCACACAGTTGCATGATTAATAAATAATGGCATTTATTTGGGCACCTATACCATTTTCTAAAGCTGATTTTTTGGTTGTTGTTGTTGTTCTTTTTTTTTTTTTTTTTTTTTTTTTTTTTTGTGTGTGTGTGTGTGTGTTAATGTATAAAGTGTGATTGTCTTTCTAGTACATTCTGTGAGTTTGTTGCACTGCTTTGTTTGTGTGTGTGTGTATGTTCAGTCACTCTATCCATTTTTAAGTCAGTAAGTATGGTTCCCTTTGCTCCTGTGTATTTGTTCTGCTGCTCTTTTCTTATATTCTTTCTGTCTTTCATGTGCTTGTTTTGAAGCCACCTGCCATATTACCATTTCACAATATTTAAGGTGTAGGCATAATAGTTTGAAGTTAATTAAACAAGATTAAATAATTGTGTGTCTTGAAGAGTAGTGTGAAGATGTGATTGTGCTCATTGGAGTATTAGTAGAAGGTAATTCATTATCGGGAAAGACAGTCAGAAGTAATTTATGTTGTTTCTTTCTTTTTTTTTTTCTTTTTTTTTTTCTACTTTTTTTTTTTGGCAGGCAAATAATAGTTTAATTTTAAGACCATTTCAAAATCTCCCTCCCCTCCCACTGCTAAGCACCATGCACGCACACACACATACACACACTACCTGTGTGAGAAACAAGAAAATGTTATGCTTACACTGCTTGATAGTATCCACTTCTTTGAGTCCAGATAGCACTTTGAGTGTGCCCATTATTACGATTGTATTGATGATATGTGAGGTGTTGTGGGAGGGATAGGCAGTTATAGTGTATGCTATTAAATATCCTAAATAAAAATTAATTAATGACTCTGGTAAATTCCAAACTAAATTTTATTAAAACTGGGTTGCACCAGTAGGAATACAGAAATGGAGGACCTGAGGTATCTAGTGCACTTGTATGAATAGTCTGCCACTATTTGCCTCTCATCATCAAGCAGCAGTTTAATTATCTGGACTAAGTCACACACACACACACACACACACACACACACACACACACAAGTAATTGTGTGGTTTCTCTCCTGGGGGTGAGCTAAATGGGTGCTTGACCTCACCCAGAACCACAATGGTGTACACAGGATCTCTGCCTACTAATCTAGTAATATGCCAATGTCTCAATAACGTGTTACATTTTGAGTTTCTATCAACTGTGGTGTAGCTGAACTTTATGGAGGTATTGTGCACATATTCTTCATCAAAGTTTAGTTGTGCACTCCACTATCACATAATGTCCAATGTGGTATGTTTCTAGGATGGCAAGGACCCAGTTTGTTGTTTTTATTGAGTGGTGATACTTAAGTTTTTGTTGTTGTTGTTGTGTTGTTTTAAGTCGCAATAACATTGGATTTACTTAAAAGAGCATGTACTTTTGTGGAGCAATATCATGTAATTCTTAAAACAACAACTGAATATCTTGTGTGTACTGTACTCTCATAAAGTGTGTAAGGTGGTTAGTTTGGTTGGAGATAGTTAGGTGTGGTTGTACTCCAGGCAGCCATCAGCAGCTCAGTGATGACCTAGTTGCCCAAGTATGTATGTATGTATGTGTGTAATCAAGCATGTGAAGCAGCTGCTCAGTGCTTTTCTTTGTGTTTTCAAAGAACAATTAAAGTTTAGTTGACAATGTTTAATGTCTGGCTGTGTGAAATGTCACATGATAGAAAATAAAGAGGTCTAATTAATTAACCTTCAGCATGCATGTGTGTGTAGATGTCTACTTGGACTGTTTTGTTTGTTTGTTTGTCATTCAACATCTGATTTCAAAGATGGCAGGCTCTTAATGTTCAGTTTAGGTAAGAACTTGAACTAGACTATGATCCAAGTTGCTACTTTTTTTTTTTTATTTCAGCTTTGTATTCCAGTAAATGTCAGTTAAAAAAAATTACACAAGTGCTAGCTATACGTGGGGCACACCCATGCAATTTCACATGACATCATTTTTTTTGGCCACGCCCCATGGCATGGAGAGAGCAATGACCTTATCTTTGTGCTAGTGTGTTAAAAGCTGAGCCGGTAGAGTAACGCAAACACTACAAAAAAAAATGAGCGAAGGGCCAGAGCACATAAAATGAGAACTGAACTGATATTTTTTGTCACCGTTTGCAGTTTATCACTCAATGTGAGATTCTGTTGTATCCATTTGAATATCATGACAGCTAGTAAGTATTGACAGGCAACTTTTGAGCAGACATTTTTTAAAAGTTCCATAATTGGATTACTGTGTCCCAAATGGACTAACGAGGTTTCAGGTGTACAGTAATGTTGTACGATATAGGTATTTAGTAACATTGTGATATTGAAATTATTACTGCACTATATTTTGTAGAGACATTTTAGTTTTTACTGACTAGTGGAACTAGAGTGAGCTCACAATGGACTTTCAGTACGTGTGGACAAATTGTTGCAGCACACATAATTACTCAAACACGAAACTTAAATAATACTTTTTGGGGTCATGTAATTACCAACCGTGTCATGATTAGCTATGTTGTAAGCCACCAAATTATTTATTAAATTTGGAATTAATATTTGATAAAAAATAATATACTATATTTAGTAATGTCGGTGTATTTTGACAATAATAGTATTGCGATATTTTTGGGCTCAGTATCGTACAACACTAGTCTATTGTACTGGCATTCCACTGCTACAATATGTTGTATTAAGAATGTTAGAACGCTATAACTAGTTTATACACGCTTGTCCAAAATTATATAATAAAGCCTTCTCGTATATTTATTTTACAAACTGATCACTATCGTAGTGTAATCTTAGCTCTGTCCCACAAATCTCTTTCCCTGTTAAGCTTCTAATCATATTCAATAGTGGACTCTGTTGTTGTATCAGTTAGTGGAGAAGGTTAAAGCAACATACTTGTGCTGACATACTTAGTTGACTCCCACTGGCAAAGGTTCTTCTTGTAACCATGTGTCTGATCTTGGCCAAGGCTCATACAAGCTGTGTTAAGATTAGCTGTAATTTTACTGGATAAACCAATTTGAGCTTTTAGACTTTAGAGGTCATCATGTCTATTCCTCTGCCTCTCTGGAACTGTGAATATATTGGTGTTTGTTGCTCTAGTTTTCATAACAGTAAGGACAAATGTAGAATTAGTGAATTAGCTACTAATGTAGTTCTTTTGACAGAAAACTGTAATATCGTCAGCATTAGGCGATGTTACTACATGCAGCTTGTTGCTACGTGATCAATAGTTTGTTTCTCTATGTTTAATTTCATCTTTCTTAAAGACTAACATTTTGATGAGTTTTCCAAATTAGGGCATTGTGAAGTAACCAAATTAGTCGACTGAGTAATTAGCATAAGTCATCAATCGCCGACCAGCACTTAATGTCGACCGCACCCTCTGCATTGTCGACCATGCCTTCAGTAAAATTAAGAATACTGTAGTTTACGGCTGCATTTATTTAGTTTCCGGGGGAATACATGAACCGCCATGCTGAGGAATAGCAGCCCAGCCAACTCAAGAAGGGAAAGGACAAACAAGAAGAAGGGAAGCCGCTCTAAGGGAATTAAGTTGAGGGAATGGTCTGATGAATCAATGCTGGGCACAATTCAGGCCGTTCGGGAGGGAACTTTCGGAGTAAATAGAGCTGCTCTTGAGTATGGAGTCCCCAAGACAACTTTGAAGGACAGGATAAGCGGAAGGGTAGTGCACGGTGCCAGTATGGGAGCTCAGCCTTACTTATCAAGGGAGAAAGAAGGTGAGCTAGTGGATTTTTTAAAGTCTTGTTGCAAAATGGGATATGGAAAAAAACAGAAAGGAAGTTTTAGTGCTAGTAGAAGCCATACTAAAGAAGAAAGGGCTTGATTTAGGTAGTCACATATCTAATAATTGCAGGTGGCAAAGATTTTTGGAGAGATGGCCTTCATTGAGCCTTAGAAAGGGAGATGCTTTTTCTGTAGCCAGAGATAGAATGGCTGATCATGAAGTTTTTTACAGCTACTTCAAATTGCTTAAACTTTAGAAGAAAATGGAATATTACATAATACTGGTCAAATCTATAATTGCGATGAGTCTGGAATGCCATTAGAGCATAAACTTCCTTGCATTATATCACAAAAAGGTGCGAAAAAAATTGTCAGATAACATCTGGTAATAAAACACAAATATCAATACTTGCATGTGCGAATGCAATTGGCCAGGTTTTACCACCCATGGTAATCTTTACAGGAAAGAGGTTCAATCACGAATTAAGTGTGGGTGAAGTCCCCGGGACATTGTACGGCACATCAGAGTCAGGGTGGATGGATAATGAGTTACTTTTTGAGTGGTTTAGCAAGCATTTTCTTAAGCACGCTTCTCCTTGTCGTCCACTTTTGTTACTCCTGGATGGCCACTCTTCACATTATACTTTAGATTTGATAAAAGAAGCTCGACAGCATGGTGTGATTATTTTTTGTTTGCCACCTCATACTACGGCTGACAGTCAACCGCTTGATACCAGTGTATTTGGACCTCTTAAGGTTCACCAAGATCATCCGGGACGTGTAATAACCAAATTTCAATTTTCTACTCTTTTCAGTCGTGCATGGACCAAAGGCATGAGTATGGATATTATTGTTGCAGGATTTCGATCTACTGGTGTATATCCATTTAATCCTAATGCACTACTTCATAAAATAGAGAACACTACAGTACAAGAGACAGCTAAATCATCTAATGTTTCCACAGAGCTCTCGGACAATACTGGCATTGATACATGCTCAACTGTTTCAGAGGTGTCTGCTCCTCCTAGTAATAGTGCAATACATAGTCTGCCTGTATCAACCTCTAATGTATAATTTACTGCGGAAGAAATTGCTACTTTTGAATGTCGATTTGATGGGCATTATGACATTTTCTCTGATTCAAAATATGTATCTTGGTTACATCAGCACCATCCAGATGAGGCCCCTTTCTACCAAAACACGTCAGGTAATTTTTAAGTACATACTAGTATAATTGTTATTCAAAATTGGTATGGTTAAGAAGTTATTCTTATAGTTTTTATTTACCAGGGATTATTTTAATTTTCTTTTGCCAGACAAATTGGGGTGGGGTGGAGGGGGGGGAAGAGAAATACAACAATGAATTCCACATATACCTAAACTTAGTCACTTCTTTTCTTGCAATTTCATTCTGTAGTTAATTCTTTGTTTTTTGTTTTTGTTTTTTTAAATTATTTTTACTATTAGGTAAGAATGTTAAGTGGAGATTGTGGGTCGGCGGGACGGCAACGACTCTAACGATGCCGTTTAGTCGGGGTGGTATGGCAGACGAAGGCTCGGCTTGAGAAGGTCGAGCCCGGCTAGCAACAGGCGTAGACCAATAACGAAAGGTAGAGCCACTAGAGTTAATATCCCGACTACTCGAACTCCAGTGACTTGCTGCCACCAGAATTCCTCTTAGCTACGTCCGCCCTCCCTGAGTCTTAAATCAGTTTGAGGTTAGACTGAACTATAGGGGAACTGAACTAGACGCATGCGTGTCTGGGTTTATATACCAAGGACACGCATGCGCAGGGAACAATGGAAAGGGTCGACCGGAAATCCGGGGCACAAACTAAATTCATGACTTGCACACACACTATAATACATATACATACAATGATACACAATGCTAATAATAAAACATTTTGTGACACACAACATAATATAATCCAATGTTCCTTGTCTTCCATCTTCAATCTTCAATGCTTTGTCTTGGTTTCTCTCTTTCTGCCTCCGCCCACAGAGATGGAGGTAGAAACTCATATTTTTTAATATACTAGGGATTGTTACAAGATTTTTTGCTAGGCGGGTGGAGGGAGTTGGGAATTGTCATACAGAAAAAATTGTTAGTTTAATTGTTAGTATTATTCAACAGAATCATTCCACACCTTGAACTTGCACACATATACATGAACTTACTGACTTGTTTTCTTGCAGTTTCATTGTTAATTATTATTATTATTATTATTAGGTTAGAATTGCTAGGGGAGTTGAGGCTGGCAACTAAGCGTGGGAGATGGGGGGGGGGGAAGAATCCCATGGGTTTCTCTTTCTGTATTGACCAAGATTACACTGGTGATAGCTAACTTAAAGTGGCCAATTGTTGAAAAAAGAAGTATTATCTTAATTAATACAAGTATTTCTTATGCATTCATGAAAATGTACAGTAGCTTGTATTTTCTTTCAGACTGCTTGTCAGAAGTTTGTCCTCCATCATTGCCAGCAGTCGATACTTCATCTTAGCATTATTGTGCCAGTCCCCTTGCATTGTCTTTGGCAGTTAGTCCTGCTCCGATGCATTCAATAATAAGTATTGGAATTCCTCTGGTGGTCAGTATATCAGGTAAAATAAAATGTATTTTCCCTTGTGTGTCACTGACTGCAGTCAATCAACTTCGACAATCGTTGTATTCCAAGCAAACATTTAGCTATTCGGAGCCCATTTTGAGTCCTCGTTCAGAGCCAATGTTGAATTCTCGTGTAGAGCCGACATTCAATGCGGAGCCGACATTCATTCCTCATACGGAGCCGACATTCAATCTTCGTGCGGAGCCGACATTCAGTCCTCATACGGAACCGACATTCAATCCTCGTGTGGAGCCGACATTCAGTCCTCATACGGAACCGACATTCAATCCTCGTGTGGAGCCGACATTCAATCCTGGTGTGGAGCCGACATTCAATCCTGGTGTGGAGCCGACATTTAGTCCTCGTGTGGAGCCGACATTCAGTCCTCGTGTGGAGCCGACATTCAATCCTCGTGCGGAGCCGACATTCAATCCTCGTGCGGAGCCGACATTCAGTCCTTGTGTGGAGCCGACATTCAGTCCTCATGTGGAGCCGACATTCAATCCTCGTGCGGAGCCGACATTCAGTCCTTGTGTGGAGCCGACATTCAATCCTCGTGTGGAGCCGACATTCAATTATCGTGTGGAGCCGACATTCAATTATCGTGTGGAGCCGACATTCAATCCTCGTGCGGAGCCGACATGCAGAGTCGACATTCAATCCTCGTGTGGAACCGACATTCAATCCTCATGCGGAGCCGACATTCAGTCCTCGTGCGGAGCCGACATTCACTCCTCGTGTGGAGCCGACATTCAATCCTCGTGTGGAACCGACATTCAATCCTCATGCGAAGCCGACATTCAGTCCTCGTGCGGAGCCGACATTCACTCCTCGTGTGGAGCCGACATTCAATTCTTGTGTGGAGCCGACATTCAATCCTTGTGCGGAGCCGACATTCAGTCCTCGTGTGGAGCCGACATTCAATCCTCATGCGGAGCCGACATTCACTCCTCGTGTGGAGCCGACATTCAATCCTCATGCGGAGCCGACATTCACTCCTCGTGCGGAGCCGACATTCACTCCTCGTGTGGAGCCGACATTCAATTCTTGTGTGGAGCCGACATTCAATCCTCATGCGGAGCCGACGTTCAGTCCTTGTGCGGAACCGACATTCAGTCCTAGTGCGGAGCCGACATTCAGTCCTTGTGTAGAGCTGGCTTCAAATCCTTGTTTAAAGCTAACATATACAGGTTCAATTAGTTCAGAGCCAACAGATCCAGTGAGTCGTGCCAGTTCCCAACCAGATCCAGTGAGTCGTGCCAGTTCCCAACCAGATCCAGTGAGTCATGCCAGTTCCCAACCAGATCCAATGAGTCATTCCAGTTCCCAACCAGATCCAGTGAGTCGTGCCAGTTCCCAACCAGATCCAGTGAGTCGTGCCAGTTCCCAACCAGATCCAGTGAGTCGTGCCAGTTCCCAACCAGATCCAGTGAGTCTTGCCAGTTCCCAACCAGATCCAGTGAGTCGTGCCAGTTCCCAACCAGATCCAGTGAGTCGTGCCAGTTCCCAACCAGATCCAGTGAGTCGTGCCAGTTCCCAACCAGATCCAGTGAGTCGTGCCAGTTCACAACCAGATCCAGTGAGTCGTGCCAGTTCCCAAACAGATCCAGTGAGTCTTGACAGTTCCCAACCAGATCCAGTGAGTCGTGCCAGTTCCCAACCAGATACAGTGAGTCGTGCCAGTTCCCAACCAGATCCAGTGAGTCGTGCCAGTTCCCAACCAGATCCAGTGAGTCTTGCCAGTTCCCAACCAGATCCAGTGAGTCGTGCCAGTTCCCAACCAGATCCAGTGAGTCGTGCCAGTTCCCAACCAGATCCAGTGAGTCGTGCCAGTTCCCAACCAGATCCAGTGAGTCCAGTGCCAGTTCCCAACCAGATCCAGTGAGTCGTGCCAGTTCCCAACCAGATCCAGTGAGTCGTGCCAGTTCCCAACCAGATCCAGTGAGTCGTGCCAGTTCCCAACCAGATCCAGTCAGTCATGCCAGTTCCCAACCAGATCCAGTGAGTCGTGCAGTTCCCAACCAGATCCAGTGAGTCGTGCCAGTTCCAGTAACCAGATCCAGTGAGTTGCCAGTTCCCAACAGATCCAGTGAGTCTCAATCCAACCAGATCCAGGAGTCGTGCCAGTTCCAACCAGATCCAGTGAGTCGTGTTCCCAACCAGATCCAGTGAGTCGTGCCAGTTCCCAAACAGATCCAGTGAGTCGTGCAGTTCCCAAACAGATCCAGTGAGTCGTGCCAGTTCCCAACCAGATCCAGTGAGTCGTGCCAGTTCTCAACCAGATCCAGTGAGTCGTACCAGTTCCCAACCAGATCCAGTGAGTCGTACCAGTTCCCAACCAGATCCAGTGAGTCGTGCCAGTTCCCAACCAGATCCAGTGAGTCGTGCCAGTTCCCAACCAGATCCAGTGAGTCGTGCCAGTTCCCAACCAGATCCAGTGAGTCGTGCCAGTTCTCAACCTGATCCAGTGAGTCGTACCAGTTCCCAACCAGATCCAGTGAGTCGTGCCAGTTCCCAACCAGATCCAGTGAGTCGTACCAGTTCCCAACCAGATCCAGTGAGTCGTGCCAGTTCCCAACCAGATCCAGTGAGTCGTGCCAGTTCCCAACCAGATCCAGTGAGTCGTGCCAGTTCCCAACCAGATCCAGTGAGTCGTGCCAGTTCCCAAACAGATCCAGTGAGTCGTGCCAGTTCCCAACCAGATCCAGTGAGTCGTGCCAGTTCCCAAACAGATCCAGTGAGTCGTGCCAGTTCCCAACCAGATCCAGTGAGTCGTGCCAGTACCCTAGGCAGTGAACCTGAGACTAGAAAGGCAGTGAGCCTGAGAATACATAGGCAGTGAGCCTGACAATACATAGGCAGTGACCCTGAGACTAGATAGGCAGTGAGCCTGTGACTAGATAGGCAGTGAGCCTGAGAATACATAGGCAGTGAGCCTAAGACTAGATAGGCAGTGAGCCTGAGACTAGATAGGCAGTGAGCCTGTGACTAGATAGGCAGTGAGCCTCAGAATACATAGGCAGTGAGCCTGAGAATACATAGGCAGAGCCTGAGACTAGATAGGCAGTGAGCCTGAGAATACATAGCAGTGAGCTTGAGAATACGTAGGCAGTGAGCCTGAGAATACATAGGAAGTGAGCCTGAGAAAACATAGGCAGTGAGCCTGACACTAGATTGGCAGTGAGCCTGAGACTAGATAGGCAGTGAGCCTAAGACTAGATAGGCAGTGAGCTTTAGACTAGATAGGCAGTGAGCTTGAGAATACATAGGCAGTGAGCCTGAGACTAGATAGGCAGTGAGCCTGAGACTAGATAGGCAGTGAGCCTGAGAATACATAGGCAGTTAGCCTGAGACTAGATAGGCAGTGAGCCTGAGACTAGATAGGCAGTGAGCCTGTGACTAGATAGGCAGTGAGCCTGAGAATACATAGGCAGAGCCTGAGACTAGATAGGCAATGAGCCTGAGACTAGATAGGCAGTGAGCCTGAGAATACATAGGCAGTGAGCCTGACACTAAATTGGCAGTGAGCCTGAGAATACATAGGAAGTGAGCCTGAGAATACATAGGCAGTGAGCCTGACACTAGATAGGCAGTGAGCCTGAGACTAGATAGGCAGTGAGCCTGAGAATACATAGGAAGTGAGCCTGAGAAGACATAGGTGGTGAGCCAGAGATTAGATAGGCAGTGAGCCTGAGACTAGATAGGCAGTGAACCTGAGACTAGATAGGCAGTGAGCCTGAGAATACATAGGCAGTGAGCTTGAGAATACATAGGCAGTGAGCCTGAGACTAGATAGGTAGTGAGCCAGAGAACAGATAGGCAGTGAGCCTGAGACTAGATAGGCAGTGAGCCTGAGAACATATAGGCAGTGAGCCTGAGACTAGATAGGCAGTGAGCCTGAGAATACATAGGCAGTGAGCCCGAGAATACATAGGCAGTGAGCTCGAGAATACATAGGCAGTGAGCCAGAGAATAGATAGGCAGTGAGCCTGAGACTAGTTAGGCAGTGAGCCTGTGACTAGATAGGCAGTGAGCCTCAGAATACATAGGCAGTGAGCCTGAGAATACATAGGCAGTGAGTCTGAGAATACATAGGCAGTGAGCCTGAGGAGGGGAGAGCCTGTGACGTAGTAACGAAGCCTATGCCTGACCATAACGAGGGTTGGCAGCATGTTCTCATGATTTAGAGATTGCAACTGTGGGTAGAGTAACAGCATCACAACTAGAGTCCAACTCTTAACCTAACTGGACCAGCTGCTGTATTATCGAGCCATAGAACTCCTGTTTTCGGCTGATAGCATCTGTAAGTAGCAATGAAGGCCATTCACCACTGGTTGATGATGTAGATCCTATATATCCAACCTGACCTAGAGAAAACTAATTATTTATAATACATCATATCTTCAGCCCCTTACTATTCACATAATAACACCACTGATGAGCAGCCATCCTTAGAGAGCTAATAGTGCTGGGAGAATCAGCCATTCTGACAAGGCAGTAACAGGTAGCTGCTACTTAGGCTACAAGCACTGAGAACAGTGGCTATCAGGACTATGCTCCACATGTGACACCCCACATGTGACCGCTCAGCCGCATGGTTGCAGTATTTGCAGGTCCACTGCCGACCTTTACCTGGGCTCAGGTGATGTGATGGTGGGCTCGGGTGATGTGATGGTGGGCTCGGGTGATGTGATGGTGGGCTCGGGTGATGTGATGGTGGGCTCGGGTGATGTGATGGTGGGCTCGGGTGATGTGATGGTGGGCTCGGGTGTTGTGATGGTGGGCTCGGGTGATGTGATAGTGGGCTACATCTCCATTAACTTGCTCACTTATCAAGTAGTTAATTGTGGCTTAATTAGCGTGGGTAAAACCACTAAGATAATAGCAAATTTTTCTCGTTTTCTAACAGCCAATAATTAATTCAGCCAAGAATGACAATAACCACTAAGATATTTCATGGCACATGAATTATTCAACTCAGTCAGCCATATAGAAATACAACACACACAAAAAGTTAGAGCAGTCTTACGTCACACGATATACCACCTTATTATGTCATCTATTGTTTGTGGTCTTCGCAATTAATGAGGGGAACTGAAGATACTACTTAATGTCAGCCTATCTCCCGCATAGCAGTAGGTAAAGGGTCTAGTAAAGCGAGACTAAATATGACGTGATCAAAATAGATCCTAAAGCCTTTCAGGAATAAATTAAGCACCAAAGGTGCAAACCCTCAGCGTATTAAACACTACCTAGCTATCATAAGATAATCTCCTTTCAAAATAACAAGCAATATGTTAGCTATTTTAATGAGGCATCAAAATAGCTCGACCAATGAAAATGGTACATGGAAATGCTGTCTTCATAAGAGAAGAAGCTAAACTAGCCAGAAACACTCACCGATAAGCATTTTCAACGCGAAAATTCACTTCTTTCAACTCTGTTAACTTCCCTGAGCATAAATCAAACTACACCGCTGGCTGCAAGAAATTATTTGCTCACGTGACGCTAGGGGGCGTTGCCCATAAAAGCTGGTACTCACCGCGGAGCTGAAAGCTTCGCGTTAATCAGAGTGTGACAGACAGACAAACAGACAGGACGACTACTACAACCCTCTCGCACATGCGCACTGAGGGTTAATAATTTGCTTATAAACTACAAGCCAGAGACACAGATGATAAAATTTGAAAAATTGTTCAGATGCAATAATGATACTTATATTGAGTAAGCAAGCAAAACAAGGGGTGAATGAATAATGGAAAATCAGGTATGCATTATATAATACTTACATATTCAGTACATATTTTTATTTATTTATTTCACCGATCAATCAGAGTGTGTGGAATGAAATAACCAGAGTACAAGAGTCTTGCTCTCCTAACACAGCCCTCTGAAGTGCCCACACTTGACTGCCATTGCAGGGCTCCTCTAAAAGGTTCTAAAAGAACTAAATAGTTCTGCAGATTGGAATTTTTTAGAGACGTTCTAGCTGAGAGAAACCAGGTGGTCTACTTGGTACAGCTACAGCTGGTAATTTAGTGATATGAAACTCATAACAACTAAATGACAAAACTGACTAACAGAACAGAATTTATTATCCTACATATAGACTCATTGCTATGTAGAATACATGGAGGCATAACCTCCTAACTAGAATTGAACTAGACACAGCTGATGCCAATGCCACTGAAGGTCATAGATTACACAAAATAAAGTTAGCTGAAATAGTAGACATCTTTCAACAGAACAGTCGCAGGATTAGCTATGTGTTAATGTTACTGCATTAGTCACTCCTTGTTACTGCAATAGTGTTCCCCAGGAATTAAATCAGTAATTTTTTGGGAGGCACAAATTCACTTAGGGGAAAATCACATGCTATATTGCGTAAGAGAGGCCTTCAGAAAATTGCCAGAGATTGCCAGAGTATGACTACTCACTAGGATTGTCAACATCTTGCAATAGTACTGGTCTCATATACACTGACATCTGATTACATAGTTGACATACACACTTGCATGTATATTTATTGTCACACAAACACTTCAAGCTAGCCAGAGCCACTAACTGCTCTGAGTGTTGGTGATACATTCTAGCAATGTAGACCTATTGGAAACAATACTTCCTTATTTTACAAACACACTCTAGAGAACACTCACCTTGCCATCATTACAGTAGTATCAGGAAACAAATGTTGATACTTCTTGACACTAGTTTAAGTCAGAGATATCAAAGCAGCTTCACCCACTCCATCCCACTACAAAGAAGAGCAATAGAAAAATAAAACACACTGAAGTGAATAAATGCAATCATGAAATTCAACTTACACTCTGCAAGCTGATCCCACCAAGAAATTGTTAGAAACGAGAGGTATAGTCTCTTAAAAATATTCACTAACACAGTGATTGATTCTGGATCTTTAGATTGGTCAGTTGTAACACAACAAGAGGTAGGGCCATCCATGAACACATAGTATAATGCAGAAATAGAACGGTCAAGACAGTGTGGTAAAAAACAACATTAATTTGAGAGGTTAGCCACAGGGAAGAAACCTCAGCTCTATCTAAATGACAGACCTTATAAGAAAATTTCACTATCCTAAATTAGATAAATTTAGCAGAAGATTTAGAAAAAACAACAGTAGCAAATCCCCGATGTGTGCATATTTCACATGGGCCTCAATTTGGTGGACCTACATAAAGAAAAAAATTGCACTCATTGAAAATAACATATAAGAAACTGAAAATCCAAAATGATTCAATTATAGAAGAAAAAACAAACATTCCTACACAGGAAACTAGTTGCACACACACACACACACACACAGGCATACACTACTAATGAATGATAGGATTCAGTTTTGATCAATACTCATTCACTGATTACAAATATTAGGGTTCACAAGTTATGACCAAGGATGAAGTGATGGTAAAATAAATTAAGTATTACATAAAGGTTCATTATTACTACATACATAAAAATATACAGCTTCATACTAAAATATATTTATTTTTAATTTCCGTAGTATCTGTAATAATAGTTCAACCGTTTCGGCTCCGTGGAACCTTCATCAGTGACTTTTTAACCTTTCCGACGCCGTAACTGCGTATATGCAGGCGAGAACAGGTCTGTGTTCTCTGAATTTGAAAAAAAAATTCTATTTTAGATTAAACCATCATTTCTTTTTTATATGTAAAGTAGGCTTTGTACTTGCCGGTGTGTGTTTTGTTTACACCTGGTTGAGAGTAATTTAACAGGCACCTTCTGGTATACATATAGAATTGCGCAGTTGAAGCTCTGATGCACTAGCTTGTAGAAATTCGAGTATCAGTTCTTCTTTAGTGTGGTGCCCAGCTTCCCACCTCTATCAGTGAAAGGTTAGAGGCATATGGTGATCTGCTGGTGAGTGAGACTAAGTTTAGGGAATTAAGGTGATGATGAAAGGCAATGAATACAGGTGCTGGGCTAGCTAAGCTACAAATAAATTAATCAAAGTATTATTTTATAGAGAATGGGATTATTTGTCTCACTTCTAACAGTCTTTGCACTATATTATAGCCTTTAGGGCTAGCATGCCCCTTTAAATTTAACTAACCACGGCGAATGTTGTATGGGACCCTTCTCCCTTCACCGCTCGGTTGGTAAAGGGTCTACAAGTGGAAGTAAACAACAGAAACAACTGAATTTAGCTGATAATCTTGACCAGAAAGGAGTAATAAGTGAAGTTCTGTGTCATTTCTTTGTTCTATTTGATACTTTCCAGGTCTATTTTTCGCTTGAGAACACCACTGACGTCCAACAGTCATGGATTCTACCAAAATAGCCTGGCTATTTATAGCTACTTGTGTTCCACCATACTCTGGATCCTGAATCACTGAATAATCACTAACCTCCTTGAGAACACTTCAGCCATTCTTGATTCACTCACCTGTACCAAATGATGAACTTTTGCTGTTGTGCTATTATTTCATACAATAATATTTTTATTCTTTATTTCAGTGTTTTCAACCATGAAAAATGTTTTATAGTAACCACCCTTGTAGATATGCTGTACAGATAGCTATACCACTACACAAACCACTGATATCAAGCAGACTAACTTGCAGACTATTGCTGTTGGCTAATAGTTATTAACCCCCCCTTAGTTGTACGCGGAATCGAGTATTTGGCGTTACGCGGACCTAATAACGGGTACTCGATTTCGAGTACATATTTGGCCGATAATCGGTTAACTCTATCCAGACTTGCTGACTGTGCATGACTGTGCAGCTCTCTGTTGTGGTGGTGGTCAGGTGTGTGGCTAACTTATGTAACAATTCCTGGAAAAAGTTATGTGGGCTTATGTAAGAATTCCCGGAAGTCCTATTGCAAGTAAGTAAACCGGGCGGGATCCGGGAAAGGCTAAAAAAACCGGGATAGTTGGCAACTATGAAGGCTGTGTACTACGTTTGTGTCGGCTGCCCTCCTGAAGGTGCTCTTGGAATGGGAGAGTACTCGCATATGAAGTTGGTGTGAACAGTGGTGTTGCCTACGAGTATAGAACTCTTCTGAAAGAACCAGCGGCAATCGACTGCAAGTGAGTTAATTGGCGAGGAGGCGAAGCTAGGGAGACACTATCTATCAGGAATAACGCTATTGAAAATCTGGGATACTTGTCGTGAGCGAGAGCGAGCAGCGAGACAGTATAAGGGGTGGACAATTGAAAATTGGGGTATTATGTTATATGTGTTTATTATGTTTTGGGGCTAGGATTTCTGAGAGGGGGGTTCCTTTCCATTTGAGGAAGATCAAGCTTATAGTGCCAATCCAATTAGAATGTACAGTAACCTTCATTTTTAGGCTAAAGTTGTAGGTTTCTGCAGAACATTGATGACAATACTTTACCAGATGTCCTTAACAATTGCCATATCATGTTCCTTTAGTTTCTCATTTCAGTTTTCTTAGGGTAGTTCTACCGAACCCCTCAAACCCTCCCTGGCTATGCTACTGATGGTGAACAGGGCCTAATACCTGTTACCACCTAGGAAGTGATGAGGTTCAGCACAAATGGCGAGCGAGCTGGTCTGACTGAAATTTAAATTGGAATGTTTGCCACTAATAATTTTTATTTGTTATGTAAATGCTGTTTAGTTATTTGTGCTATTCTTTAGCAACACACAAATCTTTTACACACGTACACATACATACTTGTTCACTTGATAATACCAGCATGAAACTTTACATTACATTCTCTTTGTGACTTGACTATTGGACAAAGGAATTTCAAAAGGTAAACAATCAAATTTTCTAATATGATGTAGGTAAGGATTGATGAACCAACACATTCTGTTGAAGCTAAGCTTCCTTTCCAAAGGACACTTCATTGAAAATGCTGTATTGTACCAGAGCTCTAGATAAAGCATTACATTATATTATCTTAGTGACTTGACTATTGGACGAAGGGTTTTCAATTAGGAACAAATCTATTATGCCAGGCATATAGCTATGACAAACGGATCAGTAACCATAGCAACTTACCATTGCCACTAATAGAATAGAAAAAAAATTCCGCTAAGTTTACAAGTAACTGTGGACGTCTCTCCTATTCTTTCTCCGTAGCTCTTTGCCGTTTTTTTTTTTTTTTTTCGTGGATTTTCAAGTCTTTTCTCCAGAATTTCTTACGCCCACACTAATGTTAACATTTTGAAGTATCCTCCCGGGGTAGACACGCATTGACCTCTTTGAGCTTTGCCATATATATATTTATATATCATAATTTCTATTGAGACTCGTTAGTGAGGGTCTCACTTCACTCACCCAATCAAGTGGGTTTGTTACGTCCCCCAGGTAATACAAATGTTCATTGCACAAGAACCTTGTTACACTATGGTATTCATTCACACATGTATTATTCATTGGATACTGCAGAATATTTTTCGCATTTTAGCCGTCCTTTTTTATTCCATCTATCCTAGTCTATTCCACCTGCTTTTAGTACAGTAATAACCTTCAGCACGAGTTTACGAGTATTGTGTGTCTGCATGTTGTAGCTCATTAGCTGATGAATTATTCATTAATACATACATCATAGTCAGCCACAGGTATTATTATATATGTGCTAGTATGTGAGGTAATTAGTATGTCTGTTTGTATGTGAGGTAATTAGTATGTGTGTTTGTATGTGAGGTAATTAGTATGTGTGTTTGTATGTGAGGTAGTTAGTATGTGTGTTTATATGTGAGGTAATCAGTATGTGTGTTTGTATGTGAGGTAGTTAGTATGTGTGTTTGTATGTGAGGTAATTAGTAATTGTATTTTTTCTTGTTTAATGTTTGTCTGATTGGTATATTGTATAGAAATATCAGCAATGTCCTCATCAGAACCTAGTCCGAGAGAAAGCTTCTTCTCTGTTAGTACACATTCTTCAATATATCTATGGGGTGGGTGGAACTTCGGTGTGTCAGTGGATGACTTGGACTACTTGCATGAATTCAACTCTGCCAAAGTAACATGGACCAGACACCAGTTACAAGGTCGTCATCCTCCTGGACTTTATAGTGGAGGATGTGCTAGGATAGATGACTGTCTGTACTTCCATGGGGGTTGGGATGAGAGAGGACGGAAAACTGGATCATTGTATCAACTAAACCTAACTAATTGGACATGGCAGGAGATGTCTCCTCCAAGAGCTAGTGGTAGTCCTGGTGTGAAGGAGGGCTGTTGTATGATAGACTATAAAAGCTCACTACTAGTATATGGAGGAATGGATGAAGATGATAGACCTACTAATGATCTTCACATGTTTGACCTAGCAACTGGTGAGTACAAACTATCATGAATTATGTTAATTAGTGATATATGTTAATATTTAATTTATATTAGTATTCATGGGATGGGGAGGGGAACCATTCCACTTCCCCTCCAAGAAGTTCAGTGTGGTGAAATAATAGCTCTAAAGTTACACACAAAGTCTGTAATATTTGTCCTTCATGTGATACTAGCACATTATACTCAATATAGTGGAGGCACTTGATGATCCTTACCATACCACATGTAATTGTGTAGTAGTAATTAATTATTTAGTGTATGTTTTGTTTGCTTGTTGTTATATAGTGTATTTGTTATTGTCAGTGTGTTCATGTTTACACTTTTTTAATTACTCTACTCTAATTTACTATTTGTATTTTTATTATTTTAATTAAACAATTTCAGTTAACTAAGTTACTAATGACTGTATGTATTGTTAGGGACTTGGTCTTCTCCTCCAGTCACTGGAGATGTACCTGCTGGTAATGCACGCTTTGCCTTCACTAAAGTGAATTCTCATCAAGTCATAAGATGTGGAGGATTTGGCAGTGACATACATATGTTGGACTTGTCCACAATGGTAAGTGTATGAAATATCAGTCACAACATATGATAGTATTATTTATATTGTTTCCATTTAGCACTGGACTAGACTACGTTCAAATGGACCTCACTTGGGTCTCTATCCTACTGCTACATGTATAGAGTATAATAGCAGCCACGCCCAACTTCTGATCATTGGACTAAATGGAATGTGTTTATTTGATGTGTCCTCAAGAAAGTTGAAGGAGATATCAGATACTGACTTGGTATGTAGTAGTTGTTATATTGTGTTAGTATTTATTAGATATGAGATACTGACTAGGACAAGTTACAGTCTGTGTGTGTAACTTTAGAGCTATTATTGCACCGCAATGAACTTCTTGGAGGGGAAGTTGGTCTGAAAGTGGAGGGGACCAACAGTGGTGGGGTCTTAGTCACTCCTTCTATAATAGTGGGAGGTAAAGCTGGGCAGTATACCGGTATTTAATTAATACCGCGTAACACGAGCGAAACCATACAGTATATATTTTGACTAGAAAATACCGTCTATACACGCAATCCTTTACCTATTGAAAAATCCCTTAACGCGCGATTATTTACCCGGTAAAAATCCCCCCGTAAACGCGCGTGCACCACACACGCTGCAGCTGCTTTTCATCGCTCTGCTATTTTGTTGTAACTATGGCCGACCTCGTGAGCAAGCCCGGCACTAAAAGCCTAATTTGGCAGTATTTTGGAGTGAAGAAAGGGAGCAGCAGTGAAGCTATCAATGATGGTACAGGAATCTGCCGTTTATGCAGAAAAGTTGTTGCAGCTAAGCATGGAAATACTTCGAATCTTTTGACTCACCTTAGAATCCACCACTATAAGCAGCATGCTGAAGTCACTGCAGCTATGAGAAAAGGGAAGCAACGTGCAGAACCAGTCAAGCCAGCAGCAGATCAGCCAAAACGTTCTACAATAATGGAAACAGCCAAGTCTTATGAAAGAGGAGGTAAGAAGTGGAAGGAGTTGACTGATTCAGTTACTTATTGTCTAGCTAAGGATGGCCTACCTATGTATTCAGTGGAGAAGCCTGGTTTTCGTCAGATGCTTAAAACTTTTGATGCCAGATATTCACTTCCAAGCAGGAAGTATTTTTCAGGTACTGTACGCTTCTGAGAGAATGAAAGTGCAACAGGAAGTGTCAAGTGTTGCATACTTTTCAGTAACTACAGATCTTTGGTCTATTGTTGGATTGTAGCCCTATATCAGTTACACGGTCCATTATATTGACAGCCAATGGCAGCTTCAGAGTAAGTGCCTTCAGACTCACTATCTGCCCGAACATCATACAAGTGAGATTCTTGCGAGTTCATTGACAGCAACGCTGGAATCATGGTTGCTTACTGCAGATAAACAAGTTTGCATTACTACAGACAGTGGTAGCAACATTGTCAAGGCTGCAAAGGATTTGAAGTGGCCCAGGCTATCTTGTTTTGGTCACAACTTGCATTTGGCAATCACGAAATCGTTTTACCATGACCCAAGGGTTACTAGCTCTTGGACTGGCTCGTAAGATAGTCAGTGCTTTTCATACGAGTTGGAAGCGGAAGCGGGACCTATCAAAATCTCTACTGAACCTGGAAATACCAGATCGCTCTCTATTTTCAGTAAGGTTTATGCATAAATTAGGACTTCAATAATGATGTAATAATATATTTATAAATATTTGTGGCATAATGATATAATTAAATATAATTATAATTATCATTAAAATTTTGTTGCAGGATTCTCCTACTAGATGGGAATTTTTACTCAAAATGGTGAAGCGTATATTAGAACAAGAAAGTGTAGTGCGTGCAGTTTTAAGTGCTGACCGCCAAAGTTAGCCCTCTTGGCAGGATATGGAAGTACTTCAGTCAATCAACAGTGCTCTCTCTCCTCTGTCATCTCTAACTGATATCCTGTCTGGTGAAACATACGTGACTGTCTCTGCAGTTCTACCAATGCTCCAGTTAATAGAATCTAGCATTCTAAAGGAGAAAGATGATGACACACAATTAACCAAAGACTGAGCCACCTCCAGCAAAGCGAAAGAAAAGTCTGGGATCATTTTTTTTTAAACATGAACAGCCAGTACCAAGTTCTACTGCTGCTCTATCAGTAGGCGATCAGTGCAGAAAGGAAATTGAGGATTATTTACAGGCTTGAAGAAGATCCTCTATTGTGGTGGAAAGGGGCTTGTCTCAAGCTACCTATCCTTTTTGGTAGGGCTAAAAAGTATCTGTGTGTGTGTGCTACTAGCTCTCCTTCAGAAAGAGTATTCAGTTGCTCAGGGAACATTGTTACTCCCTTACGTGCCAGCATGAATCCTTTTAAGGTGGATATGTTGACCTTCTTGAACAAAAACTTAAAATAACATTAATATTCACTCAAAATCTTAAAAAAGTATAAACTTCACTCATTATTAATTTAATTTATTATGTCATACACATTCAAATCATCTATAAACGACTCAACTGATTTCACTCAACAACTTGAAATAGTATTAAACTTTACTCATTACTGATTAAATTTTTGTCATTCACATTATTCAAATCATCTATAAATGACTCAACCCATTATTAGAAGTAGTAGGTATTTAGTAATATTGCCATAATTTTTTTTTAAATATAGTGGTACTATATTTGCCAATACCGTCCAGCCCTAGTGGGAGGAGTAGGGGGTGGAGCTATGTTACTGTTACTGTCCTTATTTTATTTCATAAATATTCTGCCAGTAGTTATAATGAATGTATTTTATGTGTCATAGTTGCCAGGTTATGAGTATATGAAGCGACGGGGTCATAGTGCAACTGTGTTGTCATCTACTCCTACTTCAGTGGAAATACTCATGTTAGGAGGACGTACACTTCGTACATATGGTACCATATATAGAACCAAATCAGCCACTACTCTACTTATACTCAGTGAGTTGTTGTTGTTGTTGCTGTGGATAGTGTCTTCGCTGTGCACATGATATGTTAACATATATAACCTCATCAGCCACTGATACATATGCTACCATATCAGCCACTACTCTACTCTACTCATACTCAATGAGTTGTTGTGATTGTTGTTGTTGTTGATAGTGATTAAATAAAACTGAATAATGTCTTTGCTGTGGATGTTGTCTTTGCTGTGGATGATGTCTTTGCTGTGAATGGTGTCTTTCTTGTGGATGGTGTCTTTGCTGTGGATGGTGTCTTTGTTGTGGATGGTGTCTTTGCTGTGGATGATGTCTTTGCTGTGGATGATGTCTTTGCTGTGGATGATGTCTTTGCTGTGAATGGTGTCTTTGCTGTGGATGGTGTCTTTGCTGTGGATGGTGTCTTTGTTGTGGATGGTGTCTTAGCTGTGGATGTTGTCTTTGCTGTGGATGGTGTCTTTGCTGTGGATGATGTCTTTACTGTGGATGGTGTCTTTGCTGTGGATGTTGTCTTTGCTGTGGATGGTGTCTTTGCTGTGGATGGTGTCTTTGCTGTGAATGGCGTCTTTGCTGTGGATGGTGTCTTTCCTATTTTTTAAAAATAAATATTATAGTCATTGCAGGTTTTTTTATCTTTGTAGCAAAAGAACCATCAGATAAATGGTGGAGGTTTGCTGATTTTATCACTGGACGTGAGTTGAGAAGAAGTTCTTACAGATCTGATCAGACTTTTCTGAATAAAGAAATTCCTGAAGGAGTTCAACATGCAGATGAAGTCAAAGTATCTGCAGATAGAAATGAGGAGCAAATTGAAAATAATAATTTAACAGAAGAGCCTGAGTCTATTTCTTCACAAACTTCTCCTTCACCAGCTCATCCTTCTCCTACTCCAGCTTCCACATCTACTTCAGAAGGAGACAAAGATGGTATTCACAGAAGTCATTCAGATGGTAAGGGGATATCTAAATTATGAATTTGATAAACCCTCAACATTAAACTGACCCTCCGGTACTTCTATAGTGTTATTGTTATATAATTACAGCATGTAGGTTTATGCTAGTCTCTCTAATACAAAAGTTTGACTTGCATGAAATAGTATGGTCAGTGGGTTAACTCCATTGAAAAAAATATAATACTAGATATTTATTAGCCAGCGATTACAAAATCATCTCAGACAAAAAGAATAACTTATTGGCTACTATTCAGATATCATTATCGCTCGGGCAATTAAGGGTGCCCTGCCACTAGAACCTGTGGTCATTTAATCATTCAGTATAATAGCGTGGAACTGCCTGTAACCCAATCCCAAGTTACTCTCTGCCAGCTATCTATTCACGCAAGGTCAGCACTCTTGTTGTATTTTAGTGCCAAAAATATACCAGTTACAATGAAGCGTGAGGTCAGGCGGGTCCCAGAACTAACTGTAGTATAATATTCCGAAACAGTCATAATACTTGCAGTGTAAGGGATTGGCTTCTATTCAGACTCCACTGCATTCATCATCACTTCAGTTCTTTCTGTCCTGGTAGCTATTGCTAGTATCCTTCAGCCCTATTAGTTATTTGTCAAGTAGCTTAATGGAATGTGAAATTCTCTACCGTTGGATAAGGTTTCATAAGTTTTCCTCTCCTGCTCTCTTTTATATCTCAGCTTTTCTTATTTCCCACTTCCCTTTCTTTAGCGCTTTCTTCTTGAGTCATGGAGTACCTTTTCCTTTGTCTTCAGTAGGGAATTAAAATAAACTAATGCCTGTGCCATGGAAAGAGTCCTGTGCTGTAGTACTGGAAGGATTGTGATCCAGGTTATCCATAGCAACAATGGTAAAGAGTCCAGGACACAGGTGAATAGGTGAACTAAGCCTATTTCTTTAGTGACGTCACATATGGATGTTCCCAGTTGGTTCTCAAGCTGAAAGATTCTATTGTAGCTCACACTAAGACCCAACTGATATAGTTGTGTTATTAATTTCTTAGATCTATTTTGGGTATGTAGATTCATCCCAATGTATAAAGGCAAAGGTGGCTTGTAATCGAGGGAATGTCGTGAATGATTGGCTAGAGTTAATCCCTTCTTAACTATTGAACACAATGGCTTGAGATATAGTTAGCAACTTTGAGGATCAGTTGAATCTTGATAGTCAAGTTTGGTCCATTGAGCAGCATCGACACAAAGTATTTCAGGCTTCTTGGGACTGACTCTTGCTGGAAGCCATCTTTAACTGAACTATTGAAATGAAAGCCATGAAAACTGAAGATATCTTCCCTGATGATCTCATAGTTAGAGTTAAAAGCTTGCTTCAGCATTTGCTGCATTCCTTGTTCTAAGATAAGGATTGCATTATTCACATCACTTTGTGCCTGAGCTTCGGGACAGTGCAGTAAAACTTTTTGAACTTAATCTTATTCATTTATTTATCAATTCCAAAATTAATCAAAATATAGATCATCTGAAACTCTTTGAAATGAGCTAAAAATTAGGGCAGAAAATCACACCCGCCAAAATTCTAAAGCAACAATGTTGAGAAAACCTTTACCAACCCCTGCGAAACTAAACCCCTCCTACTTCGACATCAAGACTTCAAATTCACAAACTAATTCCTCAATACCTTGTCTATAAAGTGAACTATGGGATTTTTTTATTTGATATTAATTTTTGAAAAAAAAAGGCAGTTTCTTATGAAAATTTAAAAATCATGAACGACTGAACCAAAATTTTATTTAAAAAGTGAATAGTTCACTTTCAATTGTAGAAAAAGAGCTTTCAGATGATATAAACATCACTGTAAAAATACAGAGGACAAGTTATAATTTTTAGAAGATTGACAGTTTCACTAAACCACAACACAAGCTATTCCAGCTGATAATGCCTGAAACAGAAGGTCCCTACATAAGAGCAGAAATAATATACAGATATTATGAATGTAGATGCTACTGTACATTGTATTAAGCTCAGATTTCAAGACCATTGTACCTCGTCATTGCCTCATATAAGCACCCTGACTAATCGTTGACACTTAGTTTGCTCATCTTTTCGACTCATTTAGTACTAAGTTTTCATCTTCTAAGAGCAACTCTGCTACATAAGCTGTACCTTCAATAGCTCTCCTTTGTCAAACTGTAGTGGAACCATTTGGCTACTGTAGTTACAGTGCTAACGTCATCTATAACACCGGTTAGGACTGGAAATTTAGGAGATGACGGTACAACACTCACGCGAAGTTCATTTTAAAAAAGCAAGTACTGCTCCACGTGCGCAGTCACTCACACCTGCTCCTATTGGAGTGCAGTTTACGTGGTTGAATAGCTCTTCCTGTGTGCTTTATTTTGAACTATAATGATCTATAGTTTTAAACAAGGAATGGTGAAGACGCGCTGTACAAACTGTAGTGGTAAAACTAAGATTAAATTCTTTCCGGGCAGTGTGAGTACTGTAAGTAGAGATGGCGGAAAAAAATTATAAATGAATAAAGAAATGTCCAACTGGCTTGAATGTTTGGACACAGCTTCAGAAAGGTTCAACCTACAGAATAAATATATAAATAAAATAAACCGTCAAAAAGCTAAAAATAATCATTTGTTATGGTAAAGGCCGCCCTTAAAAGAACTTAGAATCAAGAGTGTGAAAAGCCTTGGTGTTTGAAGCGAGTCCAAGACTGATGATGAAGATTCTTTCTCAATCGCAACATTGCTCGTGTGTGCATGTCACTGGCCACGTGATCCTTGTAGCTGGAAGCTCTAAATTTCTTTAACCATTAATATAGCCAGGATTGAAGTTTTTCATGCGGCAAGGCTTGTCTTGACACTTTATACACACCGAACACTTCAACAATTCTACTAAATTTCTATGGCAGGGAGATTTAATCCCGAGCGGCAGCCTAGCATTGACAACAGTTCTAGCTTCAGTTCAGTGACCATTCCAACACAAAGAAGAGCATTGACAGAGGCTATGGTCAAGCGCTGGATAGCCGAGAGCGACTGGGCCCTGGCATAGCTACTTGGCTTGCCTATACTGCATCAGATCATTTGACGAAATTAACCAGATGTTGTCCACGACCCGAAGCTATTTTGAGCTCTGAAATTAATTCTTCATTGTCAGTAATCTCCAAAATCATGGCATGATAGATGAACAAACAGACAGGATGACTGCTATGCCCTCTCACGCATGTGCAGGTTTATATATATAATTATTTATGGCTAGAGTAGATAACATGGGAACGAATTAATAGCGCTTTTGCAGCGAGAAATTTCACTTGCTTTTGCCTTGTCTTGCACCACTTGTGCTGTTAACCCCAAGTTTTTAACAGTTTTTCATACTGTTATATCTCCAAATATGCTTTTTTTAGAATTAAGTATGTCTTATAATTAAATATTGAAAAATGCATTTAGATTGAGATCTAGATATTTGTTTAATGTTTGATTATTAGGTAAAGTGATTCCTGAGAAGCACAAGTTCACTGATGAGGTGACATCAGCAATATTCAATAAACAAAGCATCAGAAGAAAGATAGCCAATATTCTACTGAAAGGACTCCCTGGATCTGGCAAGACATCGTTGTTGGATCGTCTCCTGAACAAGCCACTTTGTGTGTACTATTCCTCTACTGGCATGTGTGAGAAAATAGTCATAGTTCAAATAGGCCCCTCCTCCACACATACTTCAGCTTACACCTGTGAAGACAACACATGGAAAGTCACTGACTTTGATGAGTCTGTGGTTTCTCAGTTAGACAGTTGCAAGGTGTTCATTCCACAGAGAAGTAGTGGTAGTCCACGACTACGTCTTCAACATCACAGAGCAAGTGCATCCAAGCTAGACCAGCCTGTGTCTGACATCGAGCACCATGTGAAAGAAGTCCTTGAAAGACACCAGATCAAGAATATTGTAGATTTGCAAACCAAAAATTCTCTTTACATCAGAGATACAGGCGGACAGGTGGAATTTCAAGAGAGCCTCTCTCTTCTAATCTTTGGTCCTTCTATTTTTATCTTTGTCATGAGAACTGACATTGACATTCATACAAAGAACATCATTCAGTACAGATCAGCCAATGGAGAAATTATCAACCAGTATCAATCCTCTATTTCTACAATGGATGCTCTCATTCAATTCCTTACCAGTGTCTCTGCCATACAGACTACTGAAGACAGTGTTTTCCAGGTAGATGGTGCCTCTGTGTGTCACAAGCCTATTGTCTTTGTAGTAGGTACACACGTCGATAAGCTTGGTTCTGAAGCTAGTGATATTCTTGACAAAATAAACAAAATGATGCGTGACATGATTCATCAAATGAAGTTTTCTCACTTAATTTGCCCAGCTGATAGTCTCTTGAAGAAAGTGATGTATGAGGTAGACAATACCAGTGAAGAAGACGAGCAGTTTCACTGTCTTCGCTCTGATATCAACCAATACATTAGGAGCAAAAGTGATTTTGAAGTCGAGTATCCAGTGAGCTACCTTTTGTTTTGCCTTGAACTTCAGAACATCAACGAAACTGTCATCTCTATCAGTCGCTGCAAAACATTAGCAGCAAAATTTTTCATTGACGAGAAAGAGATAAAATCTCTTTTAAATTTTTTGCATTTCAGAGTAGGAATTATTCAGTACTACAATGTTGAAGGTATCTCAGATGTGGTTATCAAAGAGCCCCAAGTTCTCTTTAACAAAGTCACTCAACTGATAGTAAATACTTTTTTGTGCAGAATACCTCTACCTATGAGTCAACGAGAGAGTTTTTGCCAGAGAGGTATTTTAGAATTCTCAGCATTTGAAGGCCTCATTGGAGACAATGACCAAATGACATCGCAGCAGTTTCTCAAGTTTCTCCTTCACCTTCGTGTAGCTGTTTCCTTTACAGACAACAGTGGAGTGCTCAAATATTTTATACCTTCAGTTCTGAATCATGTTGAAGAGTCTCCATCAGATACAATCAATACTGTTATTGCTCCTCTTGCTGTCACCTTCAAAGTTGGTCACTGTCCTAATGGTCTGTTTGGTATGCTCATTTCCTACTTATTGAATCCTGAAGGAGATCAGAATCTAACATTTGATTTGCTAGAAGACCAAATATACCAAGACCAAGTGTCTTTACGAGTGAACTCTTCAGAAGATGTGGACCAAATTTACCTCAGAAGTTACCTCTCTCATCTTGAATTTAGTACCATCCTAGAGAATTACCCCCCTAGAACTAGTTCTAAGGTGCCATGTCTTCCCAGGGTATCCTCACCAAATGAAGTTTGTTTGAAACTTCGGCAAACATTCGATATCTGTCTTCAATTATCTCTGAATACATTGCACTATGACTATGGCAAAGTGGAACCTCATTTTAGTCTGAAGTGTCACCTTGAGAATTGTTGTGAACTGCATGAAGTCAAATTCGAAGCTGCATCATGGGCTATGCACTGCTGTGCTCACAGCATGAGAATGGCTCCCTCAAAATCTGGAATGTTTTGGTTTAATAAAGGTAGGCAATAATTTTAGCTCACATTATGTATAGTTATTAATTTATATTTTTTGTCTTAAGAATATTGCCCTAATTCAACATCTTCACCAGTTGAGGCAAATATTTCTAATGTATCAGGTAAGTTGTTCTACATTGTTTAGAAAATTGTGGCTGACAGTGTTTTTACTTATGTAAAGTATCCTCAGATCAAGACAGTGAAGAGACTTCAAATCAGGTGGCCTTTCAAAATGATGTCACTTCTCAAATATCCACTGCTAAATGCTCAGAGAGAGTTAAATGTTTCATCATGAATTGTCTTGTGCTTGTTGATTCAGTAGTTTCATTATTTCAGCTCTTCCCTTTACCATGAAAAAATTAATCATATTGAAGTGGACTGATACGGATGGCCAACCAAAGACTCTCAGACTCAGAGATGAGATGAGTCCCCATTGGCACGATGCTGGAGAACTGTTGGATTTAACTGCAGCTAACTTGGAATGTATTTCTGCAAAACATCGCGGAGATGTCAGAGAATGTTTGCGAGATGTACTTCGAGACTGGGTCAGGAGTGATTCATCAGATTACCCAGCAACTTGGGGTGGTTTGTTATCATTACTAGATGACTTACAACTTCATGCATGTACCAAGTCTTTACAAGACGCTTTGGAATGTTGTCCAGATTCAGTTTTTTAACACCAGACAAAATTCATTATTATAACACAAGTTTTCGAAAATGTCATTTGTTGTTGTTTTTTCGATCTATTGCAAAATCAATGTATTTGATATTAAGATATGACACTAGTTATACATATGCTCTTATTGCCTGTGGTATGAATCTCATAAAATGAGTAGCATCTTTTATTTCGTTTTAGCTATTCTTGTATTCATGTATTTTTTCTTAGCGAATATTCATAAGTGGGACTGTTCAGGCCAGCTGAGCAGTCTCTTCAAGTTTTCCTCCCTGGTGTCAAGAAGCAGCCATCAAATAACTATTATCATTATTCACTTATTCATTCACTTATTCATTCACCTGTTGTAGTTATCATTTTCTTTCATTATCCCACTTATTGAATTATTATTTTCTGTCGTATTCGTCGATATTCGTCAATCGTCGATGTTCGTCGAACTCCGTTTCCAAGTTATATTTTGTTTATTTATCCTCGTTCTTTCAGTTGTTTTTGTCAGTTATTGTAAAGATCAAGTTACCTTATGTCTATTCTAATTACCTATCACTAACTGATCAGCCTGTTTAGGTTAACTTTACTTTTGATCACTTCAGTGATCTGGTCCTTCGAACGCTCCTAAGTACATTTTGTGAAGCTACCGCTCTTCTAAGTGCATTTGTAATTGTGTAGGGAGTTACGCCCCGACATAATTTTTGGTCCTTCGAGCCGGATACCCCTAGTTTGGAAGACGAACCTCACCTAGCTCTCCCTCATTTTGTCATACCATAGCAACTGTTTACCAACCTTCACTTCGTTCATCATCTCTTTGTTCAACTTCGTACCTAACCCTTTTGTTTCACTTTGAACCTAACTTTATTGCGTTCATCACCTGCCTTCTCTTCATTTTGTTCATCAACTCTTCGTTCAACTTCGTACCTAACCTTTTTGATTAACTTCGTACCTAACCATTTTCATTTCACTTCGTACCTAACCTCTTCACCTCACTTCTACCTCACTTTAGTTTTTTCGTGGGCTCTACTACAATGCCTCTTGCCCTGGAAGAGGAAATCAAGCAAACACAAGCTCTAATGGACTCGGCTAAAGTCCGTGCCAAGAGGACTAGCCGGAAGGGACAGTTGACAAGGATGGATGCATCGATTCGTTCTCTGCTCGGCACACCGCTTGCCTCCATTCGCCCTGGAGATGTTAAGGACCGACTGGAGGAAGCCACCCGCTTATCTTCACTTTTCGATACCCTGCAAGAGAGGTATGAAGAACTGTCCAGTGAGCTGACTGACTTCAACCTTGAGGAAGAGGTAGCTCAAGGTTAAATTGTCCGCTCAGAGAACAATGCTTCTATTCAAAGGCTAAAGATTCTTATGGATAAAGTAAATATTTACTCTACTGGTGTTGTAATTCTAGAATCCTTGTCTGCACTCCTAGACCTTGAAACACCTTCTTCACCTGTCATCCTTTCTGAGTTTAAAACACTAAAATTACAGATTTCAGTATTTAGAAAATATTCTTTGTTCTATTCATCTGATGGAGAAATTAGTAGACTCCGTGGCAGAATATCTGCCACAATGAAAGACATCAATAAAAGAATTTCCACAGCTCAGAAGGAGTTCGACGAATCCAGTAAGTGTCATGACCTTAAGCCTTCCGATATGTATATGAAACCTATTGTCCAGAACTCTTCCAAGTTAACCCTTGATCTTTCCAAATTCTCCGGAAAACCTGTCGACTGGATTGATTTTAAACAACTTTTTACCGCAGCTATCGACAAACATGGCCACGGCCTCATCGATGAGGAAAAGTCGTGCCATCTCTTGAAAGCTATGTTCAGTGAGGAATGCAGACGTTTTGTACAATTTGCATCTACTGGCAAGGATGGCTACAAGGCTGCTCTACAATCTCTCGAGGATGCATACGGTCGCCTACATCTAGTCTATCCCCATCACGTCAAAGCTATTCTAGCTAAACGACAACTACACCTATGACAGTAAGAGTCTTCGACGTATGCGGGAAACCTGGGAAATGCACTTCAGGGGCCTTGAATGCTGTAATGGCAATACCCTCGAACAGTTAGCTACGGTTGTAACAGAGCACTTTGATGAGCGTTGAAGCATGAATGGTCTACCTATGCCGCTGATTTTACTGACCCACCAACTATTTGAGATGTTCTGGATTTCTTTAGGAAAAGAGAGTTCAACCTGGATGATGATACTTCTTTCAAACCTCTTACCTCTAACCAACAAACTAAGAAATCAAATTCATCAGCATCTACTCCTGTACAGAAGAGTCGTCCAGTCTACAAAGTTGGCACTAACTTGTTTAAATGTGAGGTTTGTGGACATGAGGGACACTCTCTTGCTAAGTGTGAACCTTTTTAAGTTGGGATCCTCTACATAGACATAAAGCAGTAAAAGAACACAAATACTGTTTCAACTGTTTAAGCCATGCCAACAATTTGAAGGACTGTCAGTCAACTCATAATTGTCGATCCTGTGGAGCTAGACACCATACTCTTCTCCACCTGGAGCAAACTCCAACTAACCAGCAGCCTCCAACTACCCAGCAAGTTTCGACACCAACAACCTTCAGTTAACCAGCAACCTTCAAGTGTTGTAACCACTACCAATGAGGAAGGTAACGCTAGCCATGTCAACACACCTCAAATTACTCTTCTCTCCACAGCAATTGCTCTTGTTAGTAGTGATAGCTACAGGCAAAGGGCCAGAGCTCTATTTGATAGTGTTGCCTCTATCACTCTCATCTCTGAGAGACTAGCTTCCAGTCTTAGAGAAGAGGCATCCTCAATAACTTCAGATTGCTGGTGTAACAGGAGGAGCAGTCAGTCGTTCATATGTTGAAGTTACTCTCGAGTCAGTTTACCAAACCAATCACCATGATTCTGTCTCAATCAAGTGCCATGTGCCTAAATTGCATTCACTCCAACCACCCAGAGAACCTCAATGTTTACTAAAGATACCATGCATCCAGAATAAGTCTCCTATTGCTGATCCTCATTTAGGAGGAGAGATGGATTCTCTCTTAGGAATTGCTGACTGTGGAAGATGCTCAAGAGGACCACCCTGTCATTCTACTGATGGTGCAACAATAGCCAATAATACTCTCTTTGCATGGACATTAGGAGGAGCTATTCCTGATGTTTCATTACCTACATCTATTCTTAGAGTACAGGGCAAGGAAACCCCACTTGATTCTCTGCTACAAAGTATGTGGACTTTGGATCAGTCACCAGATGTATCTACCAAGCATCTCTCCCAGGATGATAAGCTGTTGCTCATTTTCACGATACGTTATTTCACCAGACGGCAGATTTGCTGTAGCTTTGCCTTGAGTTGTTAATCCACCATCCTTGGGTGAGTTGAGGTCTACTGCTGTGAGATGCTTCCTTCAAAACGAACGCTCTCTTAGCCAGAAGGAAAAACTCTGATTTTGAAGCTGTTTTGAAAGAATATGTCGATTTAGATCATGCCGAAAAGGTTCCTTCAAACGATCTTTCTAAACCTGCAACAGATATGTTTTATTTGCCTACCCACGGTGTTGTCAAGGAATCGTCCACAACGACCAAGCTTAGAGCTGTTTTTGATGCCTCAGCTAAGTCTTCAACTGGAGTGTCGCTCAATGACCTCTTGCTGATCTCTGGCCCCAATTTGTACCCGAAATTAACGACAGTCTTACACTGATTCCAACTACATCGCATAGCAGTTTCAGCAGACATTTTGAAGATGTTTCGGGAAATAGTACTGCAGGTTCAGGAAAGAGACTTTCACCGCTTTCTACAAAGAGGAAGTTGTGGGGAAATTGAGGACTTTTGTATGAAGTGCCTTACCTTTGGCGTCAAGTCTTCCCCGTTTATTGCGACTCAGGTCCTCCATCAGCTCGCGGAAAATGCTAGGACTACTTACCCGATTGTCTCAGAAGTCATTCTGTCCACCTTTTATGTCGATGACTGTTTGTCTGGGGCTCACACCATTCAAGAAGCTGACATTCTTCTACAGCAGCTCTGTGATCTCCTTCATTCAGCTGGAATGATTCTTAGTGGAGGAGTAATTCAACTGAGTTTATTGAAGCCATACCTGATCATCTTGTTGAAACTTCTGATTTGAACATTCAAGATCCACTCAATAGTTCCAAATCTTTGGGAATACATTGGAATGTAAACAGTGACCAATTTCATATATCTGTACCTTCACCCCTATCACAAGATGAAACTCCAACAAAACGTGTTGTAGCCTCAACTGTGGCCAAGGTTTTTGATATCCTTGGTCTCTTTTCACCAGCTATCATTCAAGGAAAGATTTTACTGCAAAAATTGTGGACTTTGAAGCTAGATTGGGATACACCTTTACCTGAGAATATCTCCAACCTCTGGAAAGAGTGGACTCTCCGCTTACATAATCTGTCTGCACACCCTGTGGACAGACGTTTGATCCCTCTGAACTTACCTATTTTGAATCAGCAACTTCATGGTTTTTTGGATGCTTCCAACTCTGCTTATGGTGCTGTTATTTACCTCAGAACTGTATACTCAAATTCTGAAGTTACAATTACCTTAATTACCTCCAAAGCTTGTGTTACTCCTCTCACCAGTTACAATTCCTCGCTTGGAACTCTCTGCTGCTCATTTACTGAGCAAACTTCTCATGACTGTAGCATCAGACTTGGGCATACCCTCTTCCAATGTATTTGCTTGGACTGATTCAACAATAACTTTGTGTTGGATTCGTAAAGTACCTTCCTCTCTCAAAACTTTTGTTGCTAACAGGGTTGCAGCTATTCAAGAAATGGTACCTCCACTTTGATGGAGACATGTAGCTTCAAAAGACAACCCAGCTGATCTTGCCAGCCGTGGAGTTTCTCCTCAACAGCTCATCGATTCCTCTCTTTGGTGGTATGGACCTTCATGGCTTAATGGACCACCTTCTGAATGGCCACTACTTATTGTACCATTTCAAAGAATTTGCTTGACCTACGAGCTGTTGCTTTAACTGTTCAGAGTGAACCATATACCTATCCACTATGGACTTGATTTTCGTCGTTCCATCGTCTCGTTCGCATTGTGGCTTGGATTAAACGGTTTATTAACAACTGTCGCTGTGCTAAGGAGAATCAATCTCTATTATCTGTTCTTATCTCTGAGGAATCAGCTATTGCCAGAACCTTTCTGCTACGAAGGTCTCAGGAACATATCTACTGTGAGACTCTCAAGTTAATTCGAGCAGGAAAGTCACTTCCCAAATCAAATCCTCTCTCAAGAGTGGATGTGAGTTTGACCGCCGATCAGCCCTTGCACGTTGGGGGGCGAGTCAGAAATGGAAAGAATTTTCCATACACCATGTCTCATTTGCTTTTAAGCCTCAAATCTCCTTTAACCAAACTTTTGCTTTGTACTCTGCATCACCAGTACAAACATCCAGGAACATCAACACTTATGGCAATTTTGGCAGAAGACTTACATACCAGGAGTTAAAGCTTTTTTAGAACTTGTTAGCCGTCAGTGCGTTACCTGTCAGCGGGCTTATGCCAGAACAATGCACCAGAGAATGGGTAATCTACCTGCCTCCAGAACGCAATTTGCCCCTCCATTTGACAGAACGGGAATAGATTTTGCAGGCCCGTTTATTATTAGACGTGGCAATATCCTAGAAAACCTACGAAAGTTAAAGTTTATGGAGTTATTTTCGTGTGTTTTGTAACTCGTGCAGTTCATTTGGAACTTTTTTCTGATTTAACTACTCAGGCAATTCTCGCTACTCTCAACCGGTTTTGTTGTAGACGAGGTTCTCCCTCACACATATATACCGATAACGGGTCCAACTTCTTGGGAGCTAAGCACAAATTAGAAGAGCTACAGAAACTGCTTACAGCTAAAGCAACAAAAATCGGAATATCTCACCTCATTACCAACTCCTACATTCAGTGGCACCTATCACCACCCAGGGCTCCACATTTTGGTGGACTTTGGGAGGCTGGAGTCAAGGCTATAAAAATTTTGTTAAGGAAACTAGTCGCTCCACATTTGCTAACTTTTGAAGAGCTTCATACTATTCTGACTGAAGCTAAAGCAATCATGAATAGTCGGCCTATGACACCAGTTGATTCCATGGAATCTGATGCAATCATGAATAGTCGGCCTGTGATACCAGTTGATTCCATGGAATCTGATGGATCTTGTGCACTCACACCAGGACATTTTCTTATTGGTCGGCCTCTTAAAGCTCCTCCGACACCACTGATCTTCACCAAATTCCGATTTTGAGAAGATGGAACCTTGTTAAGTCTCTTCATACAGACCTATGGCGACAATGGAGTGCCAGATACCTTCAATCTTTGCAAGCTAGAAGTAAGTGGCAACATACTTCCAGGAATTTTAAGAAAGGGGATGTTGTGATCATCAAGGATGAGACTCTGGTTCATCGAACTTGGCCACTAGCTCGTGTTGAACGAACTTATCTAGGAGAAGATGGTCTGGTGAGGACAGTTGATTTAATTTGCCAGGGAAAGATTTTCAGAAGATCAACCAATAGACTGGTCCTGCTGGTAGAGGACCAGCTTTCGCCCCGGAGTATGTTCAGGCCAGCTGAGCAGTCTTTTCAAGTTTTCCTCCCTGATGTCAAGAAACAGCCATCAAATAACTATTATTATTATTCACTTATTCATTCACTTATTCATTCACTTGTTGTAGTTATCATTTTCTTTCATTATCCCACTTATTGAATTATTATTTTCTGTCGTATTTCGTCCATGTTCGTCAATTGTCGATGTTCGTCGAACTCCGTTTCCAAGTTATATTTTGTTTATTTATCCTCGTTCTTTCAGTTGTTGTTTTTGTCAGTTATTGTTAAGATCAAGTTACCTTGTGTCTATTCTAAGTGCATTTGTAATTGTGTAGGGAGTTACGCCTCGACAGGGACTGCAGAATGAGTGTATGAGTGGTACAAGGGATGAGGTGTCTCAGGATTAGGAATGTGTGAGTGGTATAAGGGACAAGGTATCTCAGGATGAGGAGTGTATGAGTGGTACAAGGGATGAGGTGTCTCAGGATGAGGAGTGTGTGAGTGGTATAAGGGACGAGGTATCTCAGGATGAGGAGTGTATGAGTGGTACAAGGGATGAGGTGTCTCAGGATGAGGAGTGTGTGAGTGGTATAAGGGACGAGGTATCTCAGGATGAGGAGTGTGTGAGTGGTACAAGGGATGAGGCTACAAAACTATTGGATCTGTACTATAAACAATTTAATCTGCTAAAAGTGCTGTTCTTTGGGAACCCTTGATCGAGACAATTCACTGTATTAGTATGAGTAATAGCACGGGTAACTGCAGAACGACTGACCCTCACCTTTGACCTAGAGCAAGGCCGATCAAATAGTGCGCGCATGCGCATATGGCTGACCATTTCTGAGTGACTGACCATTGCTGCGCCGACAGACCCATCTTGATCATGCTGAAGTACATGATCGCTTGGAAAAGTAGCAGAATGGCTAACCCTCATCTTTGACCTAGAGCGAGACCGATCAAATGAACTTTGAACCTTAAGTGCGTGCATGTGCATATGGCTGACCATCTCTGAGTGGCTGACCATTTCTGTGCCAACAGACCCACCTCGATCATGCTGAAGTACATGATCACTTGGAAAAGTATCTGTGGGTACACATCAATATTATTTTGTAACTGTAGTTTTGTAATTATAATACTTGTTCACACAACAATCAAAGGGTGTGGCTTCAATTTTGGACGTGACTGCTTATTCTAAAAGTTTAAGCAAATGTTATACTGTGTGACACATATTCTTAAGTCGACAGACCACAACTCCATGTGTTTGTATCTAGAGTATCTAGTAGCGACAGTGAGAGCAGCACACAAGTACTTTTCATGGATCCATGCATCTCACTTGCCGCCTCCTCCCTTCCCCCCCCTCCCCTCCCCAATTTTTTCATAGAAACGTTTCTCCAATACGTTTAGAGTAAGTGGTAGCATTGTATTACTAGTTAAATACAACTTCAGTATCAACGTGACGACTCAAGGCAGCACTAAGTGGTCACTAACTGAAGAAACCTTGAGTACTATGTTAGTCAACTTTATTCTGAAAATGCAGTGTCTTGTAAGCTAGTATAACATTCCCTATGCCATTGACAAAATACTAATGAACTATTCCATAGAAATAAAATACTGTAAATTTCCAGTATGAAGCTTTTAAAGAGTAGGATTATGACAGTGTCAGTGATAGGTTTAGTTGTTCTAGTAGATTTCCCTTCAAACAAGGATTGAATTGTCACTGGAAACATATCCATGGCAATTCCTTGGACACTCTGGCATCTCAAACCTGTAAAAAGGGAAAGTAATGACATGTTAGCAAAGGTCCAGTGTTCCTTTGAGGAACACAATGCTGTTTTCACTACAGTACAGTACTTGACGTTACACTGCTCATCTCTAATAGATAAAGGTCTCAATAATAACCTTTAAATAGGAATGTTTAATTAGAAAACTAAAATATACTTATGAATGTAAGAACGTAAAACAACAACAAGAAAAGCACTATATACTGTACACATGTATATATATATGTAAGTGTATACAATATATGAGTTTGTACATGAGGAAACCAGGTGTGACGAGCCCCACAACAAACATTTAATTTGTACAGACATAGCAGCAAAGATCTACAATTTACTCAAGGGCTGATACAATAATTTGTAATAATTGAAACTATCATTTTCTCAACGATTTTACATGCCACAGTTGTTCATGTATCATGTGATATAGAGAGTACCAGGGCTGGGGTCAAATACATGAGTATTTGTATTTAAGCTGTATTTAAATATATTTTTGGAGTATTTCTATTTGTATTTTAAGATTTAAAAAGTGAAGTATTTGTATTTCAAATACTTTTGAAGATATAAGGTAAGAATGCGAGCTTTAGTACTAGTAGAAAATAAAATATATGGAACATATTTCTATTGGACAGATTTATTCTATTGTTTAGTTCTGGAAAATACAGAATCAAGTGTTGCTTGGTCCATGCTGGCATAATTATATTGTAATAACTAAAGCTCCACCTCTTATTGTAAAAAGCTGCTGTTAATTAACTGAATGCACTCAAGTAATAGAGACAAACCACAGCCTGCAAATCCTAATCACACCTACAACTACCCCATACTTGCAATGCTAGTTCTAATGTATTTATGCAGTCCTGTATCTTTAGCGCCACTTCAAAGACTGTATAGCATAGCAGGAAAAATGTTTTAACCTAACAAATATTGTTCAAAGTATTTGTATTTGTAATTGAAATACTACATCTAAGAAAGTATTTGTATTTTGTATTTGAGTTCTTCAAAGTATTTTTATTTGTATACTATTCAAAGTATTTGACCCCAACCCTGGAGAGTACTTATGACTGCAACATTGTGCTCACATCTATCATGGGAATCCTGTACAACATGGCATTAAAATGTTGGATGGTTTCACTAAACTTTGCTCTAATTATAAAAATGGGGTGTTGCTTGCCAGTCAGAAAGCATTCAGATGGACTCCTTTTGTTACAAACAATGTAAAAGTAGTAAATTTAAGAGCAATACAAAGTGGTGTAGGAAGATGATTTGGTATGGGTGGGCTCTAAGGGCAAGTTTTTTTTTGTGGTTTGCAGGTGTTCATGCGAGAAATCACATTTTTAAGTTGTGTCAGAATTATGCCCCCCCCCCCCCACTTCCTATGCCACTCAAACCATATCTTTGAAAAAAATATGCCTGATATATATATATTATTCATTTGATACAGGAGAATATCACGAGTCTGTTGGCTTAAAATACCACCAATCAGACGAGTGATATTCTCGGGTATCCAATGGATAATAAATTTATTAGGTACTGCTCATGCGTGAATACCTTGGTAACAAGAAATTTACCTAGGGGGACGTAATAACCCAACGTAATAACTATGAACACAGGTGATATGGAAAAATATTGCCCTAAGCCACATCCTGTTTACTTTAATGCATTTTCTATGTGGCAACAGTTATCAGGCTCTGTTCAGTACCTAATAAATAGACATACTGAGGGGCTGAAGAAGCTTGTAGCAGAGAGGAGAAATGCACTGCAAGTATCATAATTATTGTGAGTTTTTAAACCAAACTTCGTGGGACTATGGGGGGGGGGGGGGGGGGGGGGGGGGGGTTATTTGAATAGATGAATCAGGTAAACACTTAATGCAAAACTATAGCAGAGGCATTTGGAAAAGCTAAGCAGAGGGTAAAGGGTAGGAGTAATTGGTGCACTTTGTTAACATGGAGCTCGATGGATGACAGAAGTTATAGCGACAGTATGATAGGAGACAAGTATAATAGAGGATGATGAGATACATATCACCATCTGTTGTTGCTTTTTGCATTAGTGAAAGAGAAAGCCTCTTGAAATGATAGTCAACAAGACAGTACTTATTGTGATACTATAAAAACAACTCACATTACTGAAGGTTTTCTTTACCAATAAATGTGTACATCTCCAGGTAAAGTAGGCAAAATATGCCTCCGTCAAATTATTAAGTTGAAGCTTAGAGTGACAGGGTGATGGAAGTGGAGGGGGGGGGGGAAGGGGTACGGGGGGTCACACACTATGCAGATTTAAGTATTTAATTGGTGAAGATATAACTAAAACTGTTCCTATCATTTAATAGCATGTGTCAATATTTGGTCAGGGCTTCATACAGGGGGTGGGTGGGGGGGGGGGGGGGGGGGCTGGAATTTTCTCTCCCACACAGTAAAAAATGGGGTGTAACGATACACCCTTACCAGGGTGTACTGAAACACCCTTGCGGAAAGGGGTGTAACGGTACACCCTATGGTGTATCATAACACCTTATGGTGTACTAGTACACCCTATTGAGCATAACTTCTAATAAAAGTCTATGGAAGAATCTCATCATGCTGAACTTTGTTCATTTTCTTGTTAACTGAAATTTGCTCTTACAAACTACTTCACAAGCTTTTGTTTGTCAATACAGCACTAGTCTTTATAATATATATGAAGCCCACACCATTGCAACAAAGGCTACAGTCTAAACTGGAATGACATACACTTTACAAATTGTAAATAATACAATGCCATTTAGCCTATTCTAATGCTTCAGCTTTAGTCCTGCATATTTGACGACCCTTTGCCCAACATACATTATTACACCGGGAAGGATCATCAATATTGAACTGGTACCTCAGGGAATTTCCTGTTATAATTGTTAACCGTGATGATCATTTACCTAACGACTATATTTATTTCACTGGTTATTATATGAATTTGCTAATAATGTTTATAAAAATAATCATCAATTGAAGGTTCCATAACTGAAGAGAACAGGAGAGCTGATCTTCACTCATCCATGATGGTGTGCATTCTCTACATAACATGCAAAACAATGTTGAATTTACAAGTACAGTAAGATCAGATTTTCCTTTCAGTGAAGTAGCTATATGACCAATATCCCCAAGTCCACCCCACCTTTATTTCTTAACTAACTTCAGTATCCATACCTACCTAAATGAAATACCACACAAAACAGCTGCTTATAGAATTTATTCTTAGTATCTTCAGCATGGACAACACAATATAATATTGAGATTACAATCATATGTATACAAACACCACGTGTCTTAATTCATCCAGGTGAAACTTTGTCAATCTCAGTCACTTACTATCATATGCTAAGTTGCCCTTTACCAGATTTAAATCACCCTTCAAATCAACATTTGAACTTTATTGAAAGTAACTTAGCTGGCAAACCGTTTTAAGAGCAAATTATACTTGGGCTCATTGTGTGTGTGTGTGTGTGTGTGTGTGTGTGTGTATGTGGGTGGGTGTGTGGGTTTGTGTGTGCGGTGTGGTGTGTGTGTGTGCAGCAAGTATACACATTTGCATTTTGTGACCCTTGCAGTTCATAAACCTGACATATAGCTCGGCCATCACACATTGCCATAACACTACCACTTACCATTCAAAAGTACCAGTAAGATATTGCCCATGTTCAATGATCATGAAGAAGTGTATTTTACCTATACAAACATGCACACATACATACACATACACACAAAAATGTAATGGGTAACTTGAAGTTAAAGAAATACAAGTTAGTATGATTAGAATTGATTATTATTTGAGTGTGCTTTGTTTAGATTTTAGGGGAAATAGTTGGGCCGGGGAGAAATGCAACTGCTGCTGAAGACTGAATGAGTGAGAAGTATCATGACGTGTTATTCAGTCACTATTTTTGGCTAATTTCAGTTGAAACAATGGACACACTGGGAGCAAGGTGATACATTGCCCAATGTATGGGAAAAATTGCCGTTCAATTGAAATAGGCCGCGGAAAATGAAATAGTATGGCTGGAGTTGAGATAGAACAGTTTGCAAAGTGAGGGGTTTTGCTTAAAAGTTTAAAAAAGCTCTCAGCTTCACCTCATTCGATTTCAATTACCTTACTTACGCTATCCTGACTACCATAATTACCCGTGTTATATTCATACTAACTCACATTATTCTGTCTCATGTTTTGCTGCCACTATGAAATCCTTTTATCATGACCACCAAATCTATATGAATATAAACAACAACACACTCACACACAAAGTACATTGACTCACACAAACCGTTGTTTTCCATCTATCAACAACTAGAGCTGGACGGTATTATCGTTGCACCGCGACATTAACCTAATATCGGGATACGATATTTTGAGAATGTCCAGATGATATGATTGGTTCACGATATCGTTTTATAGGAGCAGCCATTTTTGTTATAATGGATAGATAACAAAGTTCTTACATCAATAGCTAGCCGAGGATCATATCAAAAGCAAACAGTTTCAATTGACATGTTAAAAATATCGCTATATTGTGATAATTCAAGATAATATCGTATCGCCTGTGATCGCCCAGCTCTATCAACAACCATTACTTATCTACTTAAAAGCATAAGATGCATATGATGTTTTTATACCTATGTCCATCAAAGCAGTAGTTCTAACTATGAAGTGCAAATGTGTATACCACTAAGGTTTCATTTACGTAGATTTAGGAAGACCTTTTGTTCGTGATCAAGTTGAACATACTACGCAATACATAGCTACTACCATTTAGTAATAATTTTTAAGCTAAACCTATTTATTTAATCTGACTCTCACTTAGGCAGATCTCTCAACTCTCACTCATCACGCACGAGTTTCACACACTTGGCTGGCATATCAAGCTCTCAAGCAAACCTATATATATTTCACACAAATCACTGTTACTATAGCTACACAATTTATCAACAATACTGTGGACAATAGCTAAGGTTTGCAGTATGGAAAACGAGCAAAGGGTCTGGCTTTTCTAGAAAAAGTCACGCCCCCTAAAATTTATTAAGAGATACAGACAGGTACCTGTAGGGGCTTGCTATCTTAGTTTAACTACATAGCTACTTGTTTTGTTACTATAATCTCATGCATATGGACACAATCTTCAACATTTTGCAACCAGGACTCGATCACTTCTATGGATTTAGGTTGCGAGTTCTGCCAAGGTTTGGATAATAACACCCTCCCACACAAAACAACACGACAACACGTGTATGAACCACAATTAACTTACAAAACATCATCAGTGGACCATGAAGCTTTCTTGTCACCTTTCCCCGAGGCAAAACCAGCCAACAAGCTTCTTATAGACTTTTATTAGAAATTATGGTAAAGGGTTTAACTCTAACTCTAACCCTCATAATGGGTAAAGGGTTTCTTATACTCAACATATTGGTAAAGGGTTTCTACTCAGCTGTCACCCACCAATTAGCAAAACTATTAGGGGGTGTGGTAATTTGTTGGAGAAAGAGGCGCGCGGGAGAGACCCCCTTGATTGAAAATGAAAGAGCTGGAGTTGATGTGCGTGGTAGAAAATTTTATGGTTAGCGAAGCAATGTGTATGTAGATCTACCAGGTCATTTACTTTGTTAAAAGACTAGCACTTTTCAGTCATAACGTTCAAGCACACGAGCTCAACTGAGCTCTGAGCTCAACGCACTGCTGCCCAGTAAAACTATTTTAGATCAGAGCATTTCCCATTAGTAGGCACTTATTCTAGTGAACCTTATTTGTTTAGACTGCTCTGACGTGCTGTAGAACCCAAGCAACAGTTAAGAAGTTTTGAAGTGATTGTTTGGAATATATAAAAACAGGAAATATTGAGTAAGTGGCAACAAATGAAATTTATGAAATGTAATGAGGTAATAAAATGATGGTGTCTTGTGGAAGTACTCTGGTAGTTCGTGGGTGCATAACAATGTGGTGATATAATTTGTCATAACATACATGGATGTGTTTGTTCAAATCTGTCAGGGTGTGCGTCCGGTAGTGTCTGTGATATTGGTCCAGTTTGTGTGCATTTCCATAAAAATATATTTCAGTTCCGTTAACTACTAGTATTTTATGAATTTGAAGTGCTTCAATAATATCCTCATCTTTGTTTAAAATAACAGTAGCATTCCTTTTGTATGTGGTCCCATGAACTTTAGCCCACTTCGTCCTATAATGGTAATAGTTATGGTTATAAGAATTTCACAATACGTATTGCTTACTCAAAGACATTGAAGGCTGATATGGTATCTGGCAGTTCAGTGGTTGCTACAGGGAAAGCTATATACATATACATAGTTGGTTCATTTTGTAATATACATTTGCAGGTGATCATATAGGAATATGTTCTCCCACCTGGACCAGTAGTGATATGGTCTTTCTGGAAGTCTTGCGTGATGCTCTGCGTGTAGCACACATACTGCTGGTAGCGCATGGCCAAGGAGTATGGTATGTTGACATAATTTCCCAGCGTGTGTGTCAAGCTTTTGAAGTATGAATGCTTAGCTTCATACCTCATGGTCCAGTGACAAACAAGTGGACCAAATCTAAAATAAGACACAATTAGTGTGCAAGTTTAGTCAGTGAAAGTAACGGCCACACACCTCTACTGTTACATGTCACTCTACTGTTACATGTCAGTCGTGCTTAAAACACATTTATGCAGGATGTCCCTCCCAAACTAGACTGACTTTGTTTAAGTACTCTCTAACAGAATTGACTTACAATTTATCTTCAATAATTGTTTGAGTGTACCAAAGGATGCAATAACAAACCTAGAATAATTTCATTAAGCTAGCACTATATGAGACAAGATAGCTAAATGTGCAGTGATGAAATTAATCGCAAATTTTTTTTAATATAGCAATGTTTTTGAGGGTCATTTCATAGGAAACGTTAATTATTTTTTTGGATGTTTTACAAAACAGTGAGGATAACGATATATGTGACCGTCTATGGGAAAATCGGGCACAACGCGGCATGCGTAGACGTCGCAAAAAGATCGATTTAGTTCTTAAAATTGTATTAAATAAGCCTAACGAAGGGAACGGTTAGGTGATATATAGCGGGAATGGCTAAAGCTACGGCGATAAAACTTGGAGAGCTTAATATCTGCTTGCCGAGGAGTGTGTAAGTGAAAAAAAAAAATTTTTCGTCGGGGCCGCGTTGTGCCCGATTTTCCTGTAGACGGTCACATATATAATACACCAATAAGTCGAAGACTTTCAAATCACAGTCAGATTTGCAAAAATAACCATGTCCATGTCATCATTCGAGTGACTCTACGTTCGAAAGTACATTTTTTCAATGGGTATCATATAAAAGTCATAGACAGCATTGGTAAAATGAAATATGGATAGGGACTACACTTTTCTGATAAGGGGTTTTTGTCACTAAAGTAATATGAATTCCTATAATAGCAATAGCAGTTGCACTTACTGCAGTGTGAGTCGTGGCATGTGTACCATGAAGTGCATCTTTGGTGTGATGCTGTCATTCGGATATAAGTCCTTGAACTGAGAGTGGTGCAGGTAGATTTTTTGTGATAAATATCCAATTAGATCCTCTGTTGTTCTTGGACTAAACAAAATGTCTACTATCCGCATCATTATGAGATAGTTCTCCCAGTAAGGATCTCCTTCTGGAACTAGATCCCCGATGACAATAGGTAGGATTCTTCCTAGTAGCCACATTTGGGCAGCTGTGTACGTAGGTACGCAAAATAAATTAAAAAAAGGAATAATAATAATAATATTGACAATAGAGTAGAACGTTAGTTATCTGGACATTATTGCACCAGAGGGTATCCAGATAGGTGAATATTCTGGATATCTCTATATGAGCACTATGGAAGGGTGTGACCATTTGCTATTGCATTTAGGGTGTCCGGAGATAACTGACTGGCATCCAGATTACCGACACTCTACTGTAGTACACTGTGGAATTTGCCCATAGGATAATGTAATGGGTGAGTTTGTCAATGTGTAGCCCATGATTTTGTGATTGCACAGTTTAACTGCTTGATATTTTACTCAAATATCCAGGGTGACAACTGTAAGTGTAAGATCCACTTAGATGGCAATTGTCTTCGAGATCCGCTTTTGACACTAGGATGACTACTATAACCCTTATGCTAATTGTGTGATAAGGGCTATTGGTGAGCGAGCAAAGCGAGCGAGACACTCTCAGGTGTAATGCAGTGATATCACTTAATACATTAAATGCCCCTATTGCACAATCACATCACTGCGCCAGCCGTACTATTTCAGCTTTATGGCACTCATAAACCATGTACAGGCACTCCAGCTATTACTCTGCTATATTTCTAAATACAGTAGTACTATGTGTCGAGCTATTACTTTAAATACCTGATTGTCTGAGAGTGTGGCCATTGCTAAATAAAGTTGTAGCATCTATGAGGGAGCACTTGTCACTAGCCTCCATGTAACCCAGCTCAGTGTTGGTTAGCCTTCTATGGGAAACAGCAAGTATTATGAAAGAAACCGGAATTAGTTTGTGCTTACCAAGAGTAAAATACTGTTTCACTTCCACCATTATTTTTATCATCAACTTTATTTCATATTGTAGAGCTCCTTCCAGTATGTCATGCATGATGTCAGGGATCAATCCACCATCGCAGACATGGAAATACCTTTCATGAAAACAGTACGTTTATATGTTGTGGAAAACCACATTATGTAGTGTACCTCAATTCATTAAGGTGTGAGTTTCTGTTGATCCCATACTGTTTTGATGCCTCAGAAGAACTCTCTGCTTGTACACAATATTGCCTGTGGGTAGTGGGGTCCCTTAGGATGAAATCTTCTCCTTTGAACTATGTATTGAAGTAGCATTGGTTGCAGTTTTAAATATTTGGATATAGCACAAACACACACACACACACACACACACACACACACACACACATGCACGCACACACACACAAGGACCAACTAATTGAGATTTTTTTTTTAACTGAGAAGTTGTGGGAGGATGCAAGACTTGTGTGATAATTGGACTAGGTAACTTGGAATGAAGTCAGCAAAATTATTGTCAGGGGGCAATGATTTCTTTGGATGAGTGGGCTCTGTGTTTTTAATACAGTAGAACCTCTCTTATCTGGACACCTTAGATATGGGCACCTCTATTACTCAGGCACCTAAATCAATACTGTAGCTGCCTACATAATTTTCATAATTCAACTTGGAGTTATTTCACTACTGTTCATTTTAAGATATAAAATAAGAAAAAAGACACATTTTTAGCAAAGTTATGATCAAATATGGAAAAAATGCAATCAGCTAATAAATTATGTATAATACAAGTGAATTATCTCAAATTTCAAAGTCCCAAACAGTACCTATATATTTTAGATGTCAGGTAACATTCATTCACTTTATTTTTAGTAATTGTATTACAAAAGTTAATTCTCATTTTTCCTAAAAAAAATTGGTAAAAAAAACCCTGCTATTTTTTAATACTTTTTTTAATAAATCAGCCGGCAAGAATTAGACCCCTTAGTGTGAGTACAACTTGCAATTACTGGATGTGTGTGCAAAGTTTAAAGCTTTGATAATCATTTGAGAAAGAGAAATCAGGCAATCAAAAGGTACACATTTTGGAACGTCAGTACTGATTAGGCCAATTCACACCTCATTATTTCTGTACAGAAGAGTAAGTTTTCATTCATTCAAATTTATATTTTTTCTACAACATATCTCCTCTCTGATCAAGTTTTTGTTGTTCATTCTGTCATCTTTTCTGTACACTCTGATCAATATGGTAATTACTATTTAATAGTCCGTAATGATATGGTCTAATTAAACTTGATATGTCGGTAAAATTAAAAAGCACCTCCTCATTAAAAATTCCTCTTTGCTTACCTTAGTTTTGGCTGAATCCTTTGTTGCCATGCACTGTCTGCACATTCTGTAAGCTGTACAGCTTTCTTTGAATCCTCCAAGTGCCAGACTAGCCAGATTGTCCGCTGATATGGCACATAATGCTCCAAAGTACTTCTTTTTTTCTCCTTTTATATCAAACGCTTGTCCAATTTTCTAAAACATCACTTGGTTTATATTTTGTATATTATGTCATGTCAATGTTACACTTACTAATTTTTTAAGATCACGAACAATTGGTTGTAGAACGAGATCCATTCCATATTTTTTTAAATGTTTCTCTTTCAGCAGAGCTACCAGATGGATAGATGACAACCATGATCTCTGTGTTGGTGGTACATTTCCCAGTGTGAAGTAGAAGATACCTGGAGTGAGATGTAAATAGATGATGTTGTATAGTATACAGAAATTAGAGGTTATTGATATATTAAACATAATGTGACAGCTGTGTGACTATTATATTTCAGCAGCAATTAATAATTACAACGTTATGATATTTATTTATAAATGACTCTGGTGTGTACTCTTGATTGTGTTTACTGGTAGCTTTGACATACTTAATTTGTGAACTTTTGCTTTTGAGCCCAGGGGATTGCACACTTCTAGGTCATCGTAGTACAGAAATATCTGTAAGGATGGTGATGCAGTGGAAAATAAGGGATGTCTTCTATAGTGAGACCCATCTGTGTAATCCCCTAGCCACCCTGTGGTTGTAGAAGCAGCTGCCTTATTAACCTGAAAGTATATGTAATTAGTATGTACATACATGAACCATGTAACACCACTACATTGTTCAGTAACATATAATCTCTCCTTTGTGTATTAGGGCTATTATTTTACCTCCATCCTTAGAGTGGATGATTGTAAGAGGCTTTGTAAAGTCTTGTCTATGGGTACGTGTATGAGTTCATCTTTTTTGATGATGCATCTTCGAAGTCTTCCACAGCCTTTCCACACAGGATGTTCACCAAGCACAATCTTCTCAGGATCCTAGGTAGATTTTATTTTTTTAATTTCACCCATCTAGATTTCAAGTGTTACAAAACTGACTATGAATTTGAAATGCTTGCGTAGATATTCAAGCTGCTTGTGCTTTGTGAAGACTTCACTGAATGGATTGGCGTAAGGACTGTCATCATTGAAGAGTTGATCCAATGCATCCATCTTGCCCGGTGAGACTCCAGCTTGTGATAGCTCCTCACTCACTTTAATATGCAAGTGCTTCAAATGTTCCTAAAATAACATTTGTAGCAGTGAGCAAATTTTGTCTTTACTCTACAGTACAGTCCCCGCTTATAGTACCTGCATTAAACATGTTACTCCTTGGATTATTCCCTGCATTGCATTTTGTGTGAGCTTATGGTGTTCTTTTGTTTGTAGAACAAATGTTGCAGCTGTTCTAGAGAGATGATCTGATTGGGATTCATCAACAGTATGATCTGAAATACACATCAACATTGTGAAAGGTAACTTACAATGTATAATGTGTATAGGTTTTTACCATTATCACTGAAGGAGGAAATTTCATTCTGGTATACTTCCTCTTCAGTGTGGTATGGAATGAGCTGCTGTTCTAGAGGAGTTTGATGAGCAGGGACCATGTAGATGGTGGGGTTGTTGGAAATATCACTGTCGCCTCCGTGCCATTGATACACGTGTGTTCTAAAACTAAGGAAGTTTTTGAAGTGTCGGAGACATCCATTCATACCACAGGTAATGGAAAATGTTGTTGATACAGCATGGTGTTCCCTGATGTGTTCCATGTAATGCCTCAACTTCATGTTCAGTCTGGCAGTATCATCCACTGGGCATATTGGACATATCAGTCTAGCTGTGGAGAGCTATAAAACATGTGATGTTTTTAATCTGAGAGTTTATGTAAGCAGGGGAAGATAATGAGGTGTTTCTACAGGGTTCGTCCCTATGCAATGATTTACACTACATACATACATGTATTACCAAATTCAACATAGTACTGTTTCTTAAATTTGAGTTGGTTAATTATTTACATGTAACACACATATGACCTATAATGTGGAGAAGTTTTAAAAAAGGAAGAAAAAAAACTATCTGTCTGGTATAAACTTGCTTGCATTTGAATAATTTGTACTAGCAAGCTAAAGCTTATTTTTGTCATATATTATCTACGGCACAATCATTGTATGTAGTGTTTGGAGTATGTACTGACAACTTAGTTTAGACATTGAAAAAATATCATAATTCTTACTGTGTGTTGTAGAATGGACCGGGATGATGGGGATTCACTAGGACCCGGATCACTTCTCTATATAAGTAAGTATAATAGGTATATGTCATTTAATTGATATTGATATCATTAGTCATAAGTACATACAGCATTAATGGAAGCACTATTGGTTCGAGTTCCATATGAGCGGCCTCTGGGCGTGTTTCCCTAGTATATGTGAATGTCACTCTATCAGTTATAATTACCACACCAATGACCTACGTATATACCTGTGGAGAGATGATGCTGGCACCAGAGTTACTAGACTGGAAAATAAACAATGCTGTATGGAACCTTTTAAACTAACTAATAGTTAATCAATACCTCAGTAGGATCGTGCAGTCTGCGTGGCTGCCTAGAACCCTATAAATTAATTATACACAGTGATTATGTTCAGTTACTGATACCAATGTTGACGTTCTGTCATTACTTTAGAAAGAGTAGGTGTTGTCACATGAACTTCTGCTGATGTGCACTGATCAGCTGGTGTGGATGTATTCTCAATATCAAAGCAATCCATTTCTGAGTCATCCTATTACAAGAGATAATATTTGTTATATTTTTTCCTAGGCAATTTGTACTAATGTACCACAAGAGTTAATGAAGGTGAAACACAAGAAATCAGTTCCTGGGTGCTGCTCTCTGGTGGAACCCGACCAGTCTAACAAAGTCATATTTGATAGTGAGTGAAATATTAAACTTATTACAGTTATCTATTTATTAACCTCTTTGTGCTTTGTGATTAGTTGTCTCAACTTCACTCTGTCTCCTATCTTGGGTGCTAATTCCTTCATCTCCATCTCCGTCAATTGTATGCAACATTCTCCTGTCACTTCATTGGTTACAAAATTATCTATTACACTTTCAGAAATTCCATTATCCAGCATAAAGTCCGCCAGCTCAGTGCACAACAATCCTTCCATCGCTAGTTGCTGTAAGTGCAAAATTCTGTCAGCTTTCAAGTCAATCCTTATATAGGCCGAGTATGCCTGTGATCATGTGATCACCGAAACTGTGTTAGCCACTATGTCTGCTGGGAGCGCTATTGGCTCCCAGAAGTCAAATCTATTTAGCCAAAAGTCTACAAGAGGTTTGAGGTTTTTTTAAATGGGAGAGCTATTGGCTCCCAGAAGTCAAATTCAAATCTATCTAGCCAAAAGTCTACAAGAGGTTTCAGGTTTTTTTTAAATGGGGAGAGAGCTATTGGCTCCCACCAAGGTCAAAATTCAAATCTATTTATTATTGTTGTTGTTGTTGTTGTTGTTAATATTTTTATTATAATCATTATTAGTATTATTATTATTATTATTATTATTATGATTATGAAGGTCAAAATTCAAATCTATTTATTATTGTTGTTGTTGTTGCTATTATTACTATTATTATTATTATCAATTATTATTATTATTATTATCATTATTATTATTATTATTATTATCATTATTATTATTATTATTATTATTATTATTATTATTATTATTATTACCATTATTATTATTATCATTATTATTTTATTATTATTATTATTATCATTATTATTATTATTATTATGATTGTTATTATTATCATTATTATTATCATTATTATTTTATTATTATTATTATTATTATTAATATTATTATTATTATTATTAACTGTAACTGTTGCAAACCTGATTATGGAAGATATTGAACAAAGAGCACTGTCTACCTTCCACTCACCACCATCTTTCTGGAAACGGTATGTCGATGACGTCTTTACAGCATTACCTGAAGACTTGGTCCTCTCATTCCATGAACATCTCAATACTATTGAGGACTCAATCAAATTTACATTTGAAATGGAAGAAGATCACCAGTTGGCCTTTTTAGATACCAATATTACACATCACTCTGATGGTTCCTTCTCAACTAGTGTGTATAGAAAGAAGACACACACGGATAAGTACTTGAGTTTCGACTCACACCACCCTCTAGCTCATAAAGTAGCAGTTGCCAAGACGCTTTTTATTAGAGCTAACAACATTTGTACAAGTCCTCACGACCAAAAGAAGGAGAAAAATCATATTGTGGATGCTCTAAAAACCAATGGTTATCCATCCAGTGTCATCAAAATGAATTATTCTGTGTCAACGAATGTGAAGTCAAGTGATAATAACGAACCCATTGCGACAGTAGTGCTACCTTATATCAGGCATGTTTCAGAGAGCATCAAAAGAATATTAACACCACTTAACATCAGGACATGTTTCAGACCACATCAGACACTGAAGACAATATTGGTTCATGCAAAGGATAAGGTGCCCATGTCAGAGAAGAGAGGCATTGTATACCAAATACCTTGTGGTTCATGCAATCACACTTATATTGGACAGTCAGGGAGAACACTGGAAGACAGACTAAAAGAACATAAGAGAGCCATTATACCGGATAGCACCTACTTCACCTCAGCTGTTGCAGAACATGCAGTAAAGTCCAACCATGTCATAGATTGGAATAATGCAAAGGTCATAGATTCTCATTCTAATCTATACCAAAGATGTTATCTGGAATCTTGGCAAATAAAAAAGAGAAATAGTTCAATGAACAGAGATGAGGGTTTATTGCCTACAGTGTACAACTGCCTCATTCACAATTCTAACTACTCTTAAGGGCTTGTTTCCTTAGTTATTGTTAAAGCTGTTTATTTATTTTCTGTCACCCTTAGGGTTAATGCATTGTATCTTTTTCATATTCATACTGAAGAAGGCCACTGTATAGTGTGTCGAAACGTTTATGTTATAAATTCTATTAAAAATGGCTAGTGAAGTTCTAAATATTAATGATATAAACATACCTAGCAACACAGGTAGAGGAGATGGATGTTATGATTTTGAGGTTAGGAGGGAGAGGAGTATGAGGATTATTAGTTCATGATGATCATGGGTAGGGAGGATCCCCCAGGATGTTAGGTTATCAGGAGCATGATTAGGAGGATTAGGATTATTAGGAGGCGGATTAATTAGGAGTATTAGGAGATTTGCAGTAGGAGGGTAGGATTATTATTATCATTATTATTAGTATGATTGTGAGAATGATTATTATTATTATTATTATTATTATATTAGTATCATTATATTATTATTATTATTATTATCATTATTATTATTATTATGATTATTATCATTATTATTATTATTATTATTTTTTTTTTTTTTATTTATTTTTTTTTTTATTAGTATTATTTTATTATTATTATTACTATTACTATCATCTGGAGAAAACTATTTGCTACAATAAGTCTTTTATAGAGAAATTTGCTCGCCATCTTGTGAAAACGTACTACATACTAGACATACGACATGACAATTTTCAGATACTTTGTTTCAACTTACCATTAAACTAGTTGTGCAATCTTTCACAACTTGTGTGTGTGTGGTGTGTATGTGTGTGTATGTATGTGTGTATGTATGTATATGTGTGTATGTGAGTGTGTGTATGTGTGTGTATGTGTGTGTATGCATGTGTGTGTATGTATGTGTGTGTATGCATGTGTGTGTATGTGCGGGTGTGTGTGTATGCATGGTCGTAGCAAGTGATCTGGCAGATCCGACTTTGATCGGACCACTTTTGAGTTTAAGAGTGGGTGCAGGGTTTCATACAGGATTTTCAGTTTGGGGGGGGAGATGTTGTGTGTGGGTTAACTGGGATGGGAGAGTATACTTTTTACTAGCACTTCCAGTTGGAACAGCAACCATCGAAAGATCGTTTAGTCACATGAAGATGCAGGCTAAGGAATCGCTTGTCTGATGAAAACTTGACTCACCTTATGAGAATTGCCATTGAAGGCCCAGACTTAAGTGAAGTTAATTTTAATGAAATTCTTGACATTTTTAAAGAAAAAAATAGACGCATTAGACTGTAATTGGTATATTATTCTATTATAAAAGTTTGTGTAAAGAAATGAGTTTGGGGGGGGGGGGAGATCCCAGGGCTCCCCCCCCCCTGTATGAAACACTGGGGGGGGTCAGATATTTAACTGGGCGTATGCTACATGCATGCTGCTGAACTGGATTTTTTGTGGCACATATGACCTCATCTTCTCTTTCAATATAAGTCTTGTTAACATCCCATATTTTTCAAGAGCCACACTTATCATAGCTTGACTGCACCCACTTCCTGGCCTTACCATTTCAAGTGCTTGCTACAGTGTGTATCATGTATTATCAACCTCTGTATAAGTCCAGGGGATTGCGCCTGACTGTTGTTATTTAAATCAGTAGTGTGTGTGTGTGTTCCTTTATTTTTACTTTCAGTTGCTTATTTTTTCTCTCTTTCTTTCCTTTTTATTAATTTCGGTCCCTCCCTTCCTCCCTCTATCCCTTCCTTATTTTTTTTGTTTAGTGTGTATCTAACCTCTATGTATGTGTTGTGTGTGTGTTTGTTTGCTTCATCTTTTCTCTCATTGCCCTCTTTATCCTCCCTCCCGCTAAACTTGGAACAGTCACCCCTCATTAATTATAATGTAAATTTAACAAAAAAAGTGTGTGTGTGTGTGTGTGTGTGATTTATTATATATAGAAATGTAGAAACAATAAAAGCAACAATTAACTCATTATCCAAACTATATTTTGTGTATTCTTAACCTCTATGTATGTGTTGTGTGTATAGTGTGTGTGTGTGTGTGTTTGTTTGCCATTGTCCAAACTATATTTTGCTTCATCTTTTCTCTCTTTCTCCTTATTCCTTTCTTCCTCCATCTGTCCCTCTCTCCCTTCCTTCATTTTTTTTCCCTTCTTTTTTTTTTAATGTGTATCATGTATAACTTGTGTGTGAGTCCAGGGGATTGTGCCTGACTGTTGTCAGGTCAGTGGACAAATTGATCTTGGAACACCCTCACCCTTGAAGAGTTTATAAAAAAAAAAAAAAAAAGTGCATGTGTGAGTGTGTTAGAAGACAGAGACTCTGCTAGGTATCTACAAATAGCAGCTGCTTTTGTATGTGCCAAAAGACAGGAGGCTCTGCTAAATCATAGTGATTAGTACTAATCACTATGATTTAGCAGAGCCTCCTGTCTTTTGGCACATACAAAAGCAGCTGCTATTTGTAGACACTGGTCAACCACTATGGTTTAGTTGGGGATGGAGGGTACATGTTGAATTACAAGCATGTGTTGGTACTAGCATGCCAAACTCATGATGGTGCGTACTACTACTGGGGAGTATCATATAGATTAAAAATTAAATGGTACATTCACGACCTTCTTTGGGATATGATATTGAAAGCTTTAAAATGGATTAGCATGCTCCAAAAAATATTATAATGAAATGTGGTTTGCACAAACACACAAACACACACTATCACTTGGGGGTACCCATAAAGGATTGATATTAAGCAAATTACAGTTGTTCTGTTTGTTTGTGTTTTTTTGTTGTTTTTTTTGTTTTTTGACCCAAGTCAGGGATTCATACAGGATTTTTTGCTTGGGGGCGGGAAACGACACATGCGCAAATGAAACTTTAATGTCTATGTACGGTGCTTCCTGCTTAACACTTTTGTTCCTGACTTATATTGCGAGGTCATCGATCTTGAGTACCTCAGAAAGCATTTTTTTTTGTTTGACTGAAAACTATTTTCGAAGTTTCTGTAATGCTTTGGGCTCCTAAAGTCTACATTAAAGGATGAATTATGAATTCAGGCTGAAAATTACTTTTCAGAAATAGCATATGATTAGTTGTAGAGTTACAACCCGAAACATTGAAAAATCCTACAAAGTATGTGCATGATGTAAGTTGAAATCGCAGAAATCGCATCCACAACCTGACCGCATATTATTGCGGCTGCTTTCATACGTGGTTATAGGTTATTGATATGTGGGGTCATCTGCTCAGTCTCAGTTTGTGAACTTTCTTGTTAAACAGAAAACATAATTTGGGTAAATTTAGTAATTGTACTACTATTATTATTTTTTTTAACAATCACCGTTTAGAGCCTCTTTTTATTAATAATAGCAGTTAGAGTTGTGTTGTCACTATGGGTATGCAATACTTTTAGTTTTTATTCGTACATCTTGGTCCGAGTAGGATGCAGTAATGCTTGCTCACTAACATTTCCTCATTATTGTTCTTTGACTTGTGCAATACTTCTATGCTTGAAGTGAACTTATTAGTGAATTGTTGTATTATCTGTTTCAGGATTCTTCTATAGAGAAGATGTCCAGGATATCTAAGTAACTATTATAACTAAATTGATTCCTTGTTTCAAAATTTCCAGCTGTTTTTTTTGTGGTATTTTGTAGTCATATTCATACATTATTTTAATATTGCCAGTTTCAGTTATTCAAAATAAAAATTTATTTAAATGTGAATATCCAATGGTGCAACCAGTCGATACATGACCTTCATCAGTGAATGACAAACAATAAATAACATGGTGACATGAGGGTGGTGGTATAAAGTATAAACATGTTAAGATATGTGAAAAACAAGCACACAGTTTGGACGCACACGCACACACGTGCATACTTGTCTTGTCTTAATACTGCCCACAACGGGTCACGCGTCCTTCCAATGGAGGGTGAGTAGGGCCTCAACTCGGCTGGGGATTATGGGTGCGCCGATGAACAGCAAGACTGCCGGCACTTCGAAACCATCGCTGGCATACTCCACATTGTACAGCGCCTTGCTGGTCCTTCACTGGTTTCTGTCGTTCTTGTAAACACTTGTGTCGTTTGAGGTCTCCAGGCCGTGCGAAGTTCCTTCACATACACTACATATCACTTCACATACACACACACTCACTCACACATATATGCTCCATGGAGCTGTCAAGTTTTCTTTTATAATGGGATGTGCCATATGTGAGGCTGTTATCCCTGCGGTGCTCTGTCAATGATAGCTCAAAACATGCAAGGAGTGGTTGTATTAATTGAATTTGCGAAGGGATCTAGCTTGCTGAAAAAGATAAAAAGATATATTTACCAAATTTTGTCAGTGATGAACATACAACTGTTGGTAATACACTTCCTGTGAACATACGCCAGGCAGAGGATAGGTTGTGTTATAGTGTGGTAACAAACCAGTCTGACAGTTGAATAAATTATTGTATATCTTCTCAGTTCTGCACACACATACACACACACACACACACACAATAATTGTCCTCACCAATGAGGTGCGCATTGTTGTACAAAATACTTGTTTTCTCCAGTTCTTGTGTGACTGATTAGAGAATGTCACATATCCGAACACACTGGGATCGAGGGGTGTTCGGATAACTGAATCCTATAGAAAAATGTATTGTAGAGTGCTATGAGAGGGTGTGGTCAAGCAAATTATTCGTGACTGCACGTGCCACTATTGAGTTTTGGTTGTTTTCGGATAACTGACATTCTGCTGTATGTAGTTAAATTGTCGGAAAGATAAGTTCATTAAAAACATCTACCAAATTAAATATATAATTTGCTGTGTGTGTATGTATGTTTGTATTGTGCATACATGTTGCTAGATGTTACCTGGTGGTTTTGATTCAATTCATACATATGCATAAAATATACCTACGTGGATATTAGACAGTTTCTAACATTGCCTCGAAAGTACTAATTGTATACAATAATCAGCATAAGAACTTGGAAGCACAAAAACAGTGCTCAACCACAATCTTTGCTACGTATGGCATTGGAGCACATTATGGCTACTGCTTTATCATGTGCAAGCATTTGATAATCCAATAGGATTCAATATTGTATTTATTGTACCCTTGATATTATCAAAGTATTTCCACATATTAGTGTGTTATAATTTCCCATATTAAACACAAATGCTCTATGGGTGAAACTCCACATTCTGGAACATTAAAAAAAGAAAATTAATCACTTATGATTGTGTTGTGAACTATGCATCATAATTATACTTCTACTCATGCAATGATTTCCACATCACTACTCATGCACTGGCGTAGTGAGCAAAATCAATGGAAAATCAATGGAAAAAAATTGTAACTGGTGGAGTAATAATATCACGAGAAGTACAAGAAATCACTTACTGCAAATACATGTGGGTTCTCTCACCATATTATCACTCCAATTTGGCACGTTTAAAAAACGGTGTGCTATTAAATGTTTTTCCGTACTCAGTATAATAAGTATACGTATATATAAGTGTGTGTGTGTGCGCACCAATTTACAATTCAAATATATACAGTGGAGTCTCCGGATAAAGGACACTTTGGGAGCTATATAAATTCAGCGCATTTTGTCCCTTGTAGAGGGATTGTCCTTGGGAGATTCTATTTGCATTATTTTGGTACAGGAATTAATTTTGGGGGACTTCAGGTTTGTCTTTCTGAGAGAGATTATCAATACATTGTCCCTTTGTCGGAGAGTCCTTTATTGGAGACTTCACTGTATATAACTTGTTTCATAGTTTGCCTAACATGTTTATCTATAATATATAGTCTGATAGTGTAGTAACTTATATTCAAACATGTTGCTGATTTTATGATTCGAGGTGGTATGCTATGCAGTAAAATTTATTAGATAATGAACTACCAGTATTTTGTAAATGTTCAGATGACCCAACTCCCTATGCTTGGACAACCCCAACCTTTCCAAGACGTCAAGTCAAAGTAGTTTATTAGAGTGCATTTTAATTTAATAAAGAGCGAACTATGTGGCTATCCTGGGGACAATCAGCGGCGTCGAGTGACCTTCATTTTTATAATAGCTAATATTTACCAATTTACATTCTCCTTTTTTGCTGTGATCATAAAATCAATGTTATTAATCATTATAATAATAATAATATTACCGGTAATAATAATAAACAATAATTAAAAAAAAAAGAAGAAGTTATTCATTACAATAGAATATAACACACAAAGTGACAATAAAGATGTTGGATTTTATGTACTGGTCATCAGAGTTCACAGCTTCAGTGTCACAAGACTTCAGTCCATCAAGCTACATAAAAACCAAAAAAATATATATATATTATATATATATATAATATTCAGGAAAATCAACTTCCAATCTGAACTTAAACACTATGTGATACGTAACCTAATCCCACCACCTTCATCACGCCACAATCATGCATAATTCAATATCTATTTTCATATCATGTGTTCAGGCTCACAGTAGACATTGATAGCATAACAACAACAAAAACAACAACATCTCTATTATTATTTCAATGACACAATACTACAATAATATGTATTATTGAAATACATTGCAAATACATACATAATACTTGTAGCACGAGTCAGAGTGCAATATGGGAAAATATTTTAGAAGCATGCAAAATATTTTCATGAGCCGAAGAGAAAGTGAAATATTGTGTGAGAGTAAATATCATTCCCATATTGTACAACGAGTGTGATAAGTGATTCATTGCTGCCTTGATATTTTTTCTTAATCAGTTACAATACAATTCTAATTGATTCTACTTGCATTCAATAACAAGCATACAATTATGGGAAAATACAGAACGCTCGCGTGATGCAGAAATATTCAAGCTAAAAATATCAAGGCTGCAATAAATATATATACATTTTCTTATCCGGGCGCCTTGGGACCAGTGGGTGCCGGTAACTCTGAAAGTGACCGTATCTCTGAGACAAAGTATTTTCAATCTAGTTATGTCTGGTAAGGTCACTAGAATGTCAATCCACCCACTCATTTAATTGATTTTGTCCAGATTTAGGCACGAGGTGAGGAGTCCGGATACGAGAGGTTCTACCAGTACTCTATGTAGCTAAAAAAAATGCAATTACGGAAATTTTTTTAAAAATATTCCAAATTAAATACAAATGTATACATTTTTCTGTAATTGCGGCTGCGTTAATACTTCAAACAGAACTGCCAGGTAAGTGATGACAACAAAAATATATATGTCCAACAAAATTCCTTTTGTCTCATTGTGATCTGATGTTCCCTCAATTTAGTGAATCATTTTTCAGACAACAGTCATTACTATCACAAACTCACTGATTAACAAACCGTAATAATATTAACTTAGGTTCTATCCACACGTTGGGAGTGCATTAAATGGAATAAGCCTTAGCGATACAAAATAATAAGCACAAAGTTGGCAACACTCACACACTGGATATTCTATTGTTTCAGCGAGATCACCATAGGTGTGAACACTCAGTGGTAATTGTGCAACACCTGTCTAAAGTACCACAAACCTAATCAACAAACACAGTTAGGCAACTGGGCTATCATCGTGATGAGGTATTAGCCAAGACAAGCAGGATTCACTAATCAAATGGTACTGTCCACACATATTGTGCCAATTTTTTTTCCTACCGGATGACCAGCTCAGTTCGAGAAATAAAATCCAGCAATACTCTTAAACGCCCTCACAACTGCTTACATCTTCAGGGTTCTATGTATGTAGTGGGAGGGGAAGCCACATATCCAAGACAAGGTGTAAATAGAGCCAGGATATTAGTTATAAAAAAATATTGGTTTAACTAATTTATAGCCCGCGGGCATAGTTACCGCTTGAAATTTCTATTTGCAGTAGTACGGCTGCTGGAATGGCAGGAAAAGAGTCGTCTTTTATTCATTAAAAGTGCTGTTTCAACAAAACAGAAATGTAACCGTAATGCCCCCCACAACTATAATCTTTAAATTAATCCAGCAAGTGTTAGCTTACACGATTCAAGTATAGCTGATAGCTAAATATATTATTTATGGTAAAAATAAGTCTAGATAGCCACCTATCCCTGCGTACAAAATAAGGTTAACAAGTCGCGGTGTAGGTACTAAAGTAAACCCTGGCCAAGTTCCAATTGTTTTGTTATAAATGTTTAACTACTGAGTTGCAAACCTAGCTAGGAAACGCTTCTGTCGCAACTGCTACTAAACCTCAAACGTTCGTAACAAAACCAAAACATTTTGTATATAGCTCGCTATTTATGCTCCTTACTTACAGCCAATTAGCTAAGTGCAATAAGAGTAAAGTTGTAGCTAATTGTTACACAAAGAATACATAACAAACTTGCTATTATTTCCACCACTTCTGCTTCCCCCTTTTTTCAATGGTTGCTATGAACTATATCAGAAACCAGCTCATCAACAGGAAGCCACACCCATCATCTGCACCCACCACACAATGGCCAACAGGAAATGGACCCACAGGTGACATCACAGAACCACACCCCCAACCACCACCCCTGCAGCCGAACACTACCATACCCCCCACCACCATGTTTCTAAAGAGTCACCTCCACAAGGCACACAACAAGAAACAACACTAACCGATTAAGCAACCAGACAGAAGCACTGAACCAGGAGAAGCCACTCCCACACAACCACCCCCATCCCCCGAGATAGCTTCACAGTAGCAGGGAGCATGGACCACGATGAAGAGAGAGGCAGACACAACACCTGTAACGCAGCTACAGAGACCATCTACAACAACACGATAAAAACGATTGTGAAGGGTTGCGATCAATCAAACACATTGGGACAGATGATTAAATCTAAACTTCAGTAAGGTCCATCTAATCCTAACCAACCCAGTACTACAGACTGATGCACTGAAGGAAATGACACCCGCCCAACCCACCAAACTAACCTTACCCAATTACTCCACCTATCCAACCCCTACCAATCCTACCTACCACACCCACCACTACCTTACCCCCTACCCCCCACCCAATTCACCCCATGCCCCTTACATGTGCCTTCCGAGGAATCCACAGACCTTGTCCTACAGTCAGGTGACTGCAAACAACAGACCTACAAACACACAAACAAGAAATAATAACAATAGATACAATAGGAATAACAATTTTTCACTAAAGGGGAAATCTCATCCCCTAATACTAATATAGATAGCTAACATACGTAGTCAACTCAATTAGCATACATGTACATATAACAGATATTCAACTTTATCATTTGATCGACCATAAAGAAACCAGTGAAGGCATCATTAAATCTAAATTAATTTTCAGAAGTGTGCATGATTCGTGTGAAAGATCATCTACACAACAACATACACCTAAAGCTCTCCTGTGCCCCCTCCATTCACATGCAAGCAGATTATTTTTTTCATACCCATAGCCAGGGGGGTTCGGTTTAACCCTTTTCAGTGACCAGAAGTTAATAATTAGCCACAATATGTACCTCGTAGTCCAAAGGCCTAGCCACCACAAATGTATAAGACTAGCACCAGGTACCACAAGGCATGCAATTGCAGCTAGCGTGCACAGTGTTAATACTACGTGCGTGCACAGTGCTAGCACTAAGCACACAGGTAAGTCAAGCTATGTTACATTTAATATTTTAATTTAAATTCTTAGTTACATGGCATATGAACCTGTAGGAGTTGGAGTATCAGTTCATCCCTCGTTATTAGAAGCCCACTATGCGAGAAGTCTATTGCACTATCACAGTGGCAGAGAATCCAGGGGGCAGATGAGGGCTTGAGCCCCCTTACTTTTTAGGAGGGGGACTCCCCCCCCCCCATATTGTGGGATAAAGGAATTTCAGAATACTTCATAGAGGTTAAAGTCAAATACAGCAATCAAATTTCATATACTCTTAAAAGTACTAGCTATTCATGTACAACATGATACACTCTCAGTGTATGATAGCCAACCTGACAGGTGGCCGGTCTTAGCACCCCCCCTCCCACTTTTCATATGCTGTCTCTGCCACTATCAGTTAAGTATTCATCAAGGCCGTAGGAAGTGGTATGGCTGGTTGGGTTTTGGCTTGACCACTTTTTCTGCGAGACCACACCCCGACCTCACCCGTTTACTGCTTACACTACTCAGAGGTCCATTACCGCGTGCTGTTCGACACCAGCCATGCAACTTAGATTTTCCTGAACCAAAGTTTTGGGAAGGATAAGCCCGTATTAAGGAGGGAGTTCCCTCCGGTTTTCTAAATGGCCTTTCCTCCATTCAAAGGTGTAGTGCTCTGCCAGACCTCTGCCTCCTTGGATACAATAGAAGAAAATAGCTAATAGCATCTCGTGCGGGCTCTCAAGAAAGGCCAAACTAAGGACCATTCGTATAAATTTTAAACTTTAGTGTTTTTGTATTTTATTGTATTTCTAAAATTACGATTTTGAACTTTATTGAGACCACACCCATTTCCTGGCCAGACCACTTGAAATTTGCTTCCTACGGCCTTGTTCATTCAGTATTCAATGAACTTAGCTATAGAGACTAAATTAGTGTCATCAATATAGATAGCTATCTACATCAAAATTTTTAATTATGTGTAAAAATGATTGAAGAAAACAAAACAGTGGATGTGGCTTTCGGTGCAAAATTAGAACCCCTAATTCAAAGTGCTGGCTATGGGTTATATGTGCCAAAAACATTAAAACTCACCTTTTATAGCTTTCCTTGCTAAAACATGCATGGCAGCTGAGCCCCCTCCCGTCATCGCGTCATAGAGTATACGTCCACAAGTCAGTACGTAGAGACGTCGTCGCGTATTTTTTCCCGGCCCACAATATCCAAAGCTAAAAACTGAGGAATTGAAGAGCATGCGTGCAGAGTGGGCGGAGTAAGTTTGTTTAAATTACTGCGCGCCGCTCCAGAATTCGTAGCTAGCGAGCGTGGGGAGAAGTAGTGGGGGTTGTGATGGGGACATCCAACAAGTAAGTTGTGTTAGTGTGACTTATAAAACATATTTTCCTATTGTATTGACTATCTGTAAGTTTGTTTAAATTACTGCGCGCCTCCAGACTATTCGTAGCTAGCGAGCTAGCGAGCCTGGGGAGAAGTAGTAGTGGGGATTGTGTACCTTTACCTAATACATAATACATAGTTAGTGGGTAAAGGGGAGAACCATGTCCCTTTACCTAATACTTTTTTACCTAATACTTTTGGTAGAACCATGTCCCTTTACCTTATACTTTGGTAGAATTTAGTCTGGTCAAATGCAATAGTATGACCTGTTCTGCTGACTCATCATACATTGGTGCGTGAAATGTTACCACAAAATGCGCACAATTCTGCAGCACACGTTTCATTTTTTTAGCTTGTTAATTAAAGTGTGGATGCAGAAAGTGCAATGAGGGAGAGCATACAGTTATTTGGTGTCACTGAAAGAAAACATGAAAGAAGCTATATGTGGAAGTCACTCTGATCTAACAGCTTGAGTTGTTGCTCCAGCTCAGATATTTTGTGAAGCTTAATAACGTCACAGCTTCTTTTCTAGCTAATACCATATAATTTCTTCCTCCGCTTCTTCGCCTGAACAGTAGATAGATCACTCCTGCATATGCAGCAAGTCGCCATTGCTAGCCCGTCTGGATGCTGCAGCAGAGATCCGATTTTTACACGCATTTTATTAGGATAGCGCGGTTAGCTAATGGCCATTGCGGCTTCCCCCACTTAACGTGGGGAACCAGAACAGGTCATACTATTGCATTTGACCAGACCCCTTTCCCCGCTATGCGGTAGGTAAAGGGTCTGGCTATGCCAGACAGGTAGAACTATGTACATTTCTATTTAATACTTTGGTAGAACCATGTCCCTTTACCTAATTCTTTTTTATTTAATACTTTGGTAGAACCATGTCCCTTTACCTTAGTGGGAGTCAGCTGGTGAAAGAGTAAATTTGAAGAAACTAAAGCGTTTTTATCATGGTTATATGTATACTAACATCTCCCCAACTACTTGTTTTTTTTTTGTAAATCATATGTAAGCCCAATATTTCGTGTGGGTGTTTCTGTTTTGTTTTATTTTTCACTAATGCACAAAATTTCTATTGGGTAAAGGATATCAGTAGTTGGTAGTTGGTAGTAATCAGGTAAAGGGTTTGGCTGGCTAGATTTTTTGGCCCATTTCTTTGCTAATGGAGTTTGCCTTGTGATGAATAATAGTTGTGTACTTATACATCATGGTGATTGTAATAATTACCTATTACAGTATCAGTACAATTTTTTCGAATGGCCTGATCAGACAATCACATATCAATCAGTTAGCCTTGACACTTGGTACAAATTGACACTATAAAATGTTACGTAAATTTAGCTAGAAATGGAGGTATTGATTCTTATGTGATAATTTATAATCTGAATATTTCTGTTTTCATGCAGGTGTACTTGATAACCTAAAACAAGTCCCTGTAGAACTGTGGCAATCTGGAGTATTCACAGATGTGAGATGTTTGAGTAAGTGATTACCTAGGGGGTGGTCAGTTAAGTACTAAGTTGCATGAGCTATGCACATCTGAAGTTTCGTGTGTTTGTAGATTAACTTTGCCCTGCGTTTAGCTCCTCTTAAATTCACTTTATTCTAGTCTGAATACCTTGTCGTGTCATGCCCTTGGTCTTTCATTGTGTTCCTCCTCATGTACATGGCTTGAGTCATGCAAAGCCATTTCTAGCATTTCTTTTTACGCATAAGGTAGATGTTGAGTCTTTAACATGACGCTGTCCCACCCATATTTTTCCGACTGTGAAAACATTTGGGAAAATATGTGAATTTTAAAATAGGAAACCTATCTGATTGAGAACACTGACATTTAAATGATGTTGAAAATTTTTACCAGACAATACCTGTATGACAGAGATAGTGATGGGAAGGGGGCAGGAGGGAGTAGCCCTCTTATCAATTTAAGTGCATACTAAGGTGATATTTATGAATCATCACTTTATTGCCAATGTTTGTCAAGGCAACATAACGATTAACTAGGACCTGTATATAGTTTGGTTTGGTAAATGGTCGTCATGCTAAAAAGTAATGCCTCTTTAGAATACTTTGGCAAACAGTGCAGGCGCTTTCATTGAAGTGAAGCCAGTGGGGAAAAACTAAACATCATAGTTCAGAAAGCTAAAATGTGGCATTTTAAGAATTTCAAGGATCCACTATACAGCATAGTCTGGCTTTGCCGACCCTTACCTCCTTTTAATATGGTGCGGGGGAGGAGGAAAGGGTCTGGGGACTTTAATGATCAGTCCAGAGCGCCAGATTCTGGCGCTAACCACCCATTAAAAATATTCACCGCAACGCTTGTATACTTCGCCTCAAAGAGATTGATACCTTCAAACCAGAGCGAGGTCGTTTGATAAAAAGTAAGGCAATCTTTTTCATTACCATGCAATACAAGCGCCTTCTGAGACTGACATAGCATATAAATTGCAAAGTGAGGGACCTCTCTTGGATAATAGACTGCAGGACTACCCAAGTGTCCATAATTAGGCTTAATTAGCGCATGCACAAAAATTCATTTTGAACTGGTCATTGGCACTAGAGTCACCAGACCCTTTCCTCCAACCCCGCACAATATTAAAAGGAGATAAGGGTTAGCAATGTCAGGCTATATGCAACGGTCATTGAATGTCTTTAGGTAAAGGGTTTTCATATTAAAATATCTTTTTTATAACTAAAAAGTACTTATATATATGTAGGCCACATAGGAGTTGTATTAATATACAGAGGTCTCCACTAGTTTCACGATGGTACACAATGTTTCATAGAGCAGTCAGGTGTGTAGAGTGCAACCTAGTCTACAAGTTATCGAGGAAATGTGTATACCATGGCATATCTGCCTTTACTTGGTAAAGGGTCTAAGTAGAATATTAGAATTAGTTGTGTCTGTGTGAGAAGTCGTAACCAACTAAAGTGAAAATAAACATAGAATGAGGATTTATTCAGTGATTGTGTAAATGCTTGGCTGTTCAACTTTGAGTATTTTTTAAAAATTATAACTAGAGTGAGTGTTTGAGAATGGAGTCAATTCAAACAAATACATTTGGTGATTTTTCAGCATATTATATAATCAGTCTGAAATTGAATATTTATAAATATTTAATGTTATTGTTATTTCCATTTAGGCGAGAGTGTGGAGACCTTCAGTGCACCAATTTCCTCAAAATGTCCAGAAATTTGAAGAAATGACTGAAGGTTATTTCTGTGAACAATACAAGCAAACTATAGTGAAGTCATGAACATGATTATCATTTATTTTACTCATATTCATTGTTTTTATTGAATGTACTGTTATAAAAGAAAGTATAACAAAGAAACAATATGAGAACTGTAGGGGAGTACTAATAACACTGAAAAAGGTGCCCACTAAACATTACTAAGGGTGTACTAAAAGCACCACTAAAGGTGTTCTGGATCACATGCTAGAGGTGCATGCATAACACTGTCTAGAGTGCCACACAAACGCCTACAGAGGTGTTTAAGGGTGTTTCATAACACCCTATTAGGGGTGTTAAGGGAGCACCATGTGAGGAGTTGTAGAGGAGGCGCCGTTCTAACACCCCATAAGGTGCCCATTAAGCACCCCATTTTTTACTGTGCAGAGAAAGTTCCACCCCCCCCCTTCCCAACTCGGAAGACTCGCACCCTCCCCTCTCTCCTATTTAGCTACACGCTATACTAGGTAGGAATTAAAAAAAGTCTCTCCCCACCCATCACTTTCTGTCCAGTTATGCCACTGCACTGCATTAGTACATGGTCACAAAAAGAAAAGCAACTATTCTAATAAAGGAAAATTAACCGTGTTAAAGTTGAATGGGCCATTTTAAATTCAACCAAACATATTATAACAATTATACGGGCGGCATAAATAAAAACATGTAGTGGAATATATAATATGAGTATAGAAACAAGATTGTTATAACAAACTAAATAAACTGAGGTGGAACACATCACTGATGAGGTAAAATCCGTGAACATTCTCACTAGAGAGATTCAAAGTGAAGATTGCAATCCTATCTACACTGTTAAAAATGGGGTGTTTAGATAACTTAGTTTTATAGGAGGCACAGCCTGGACACCCCAGTTTAAAGCCTAATATGGTCTCCATAGTTAGTCGCAACTAAATGACATTTGAAAGGAAGAAACTAATGATATGTATGCATTGGTGTAGAAGTTATAAGGGCTCAAAGTGGGGTGTCCAGACAGTGCCTCCTGGTAAACACCTCGCGAGGTGTTATTTAAGCAGCCCATTTTAACCGTGTAGATAACAATCCTCAAGGTGTTGTGAATCCTTATCAATGCCTACTTGCAATAAAAACTAAATCCCAACTACAAATGTATCAGCAATACATACACCCAGTAGTCTGTATTTGAATTAACATTCAAAATAACTAAAGATTTTATATGATTATAAATGAATAACGATTATGGTGATTGATGAATAAGAAGAACATAAGTTAATATTAATACACAAAATCTTTACAATCTGTTACTATTATTATTAGCCCTCAGTGTGCTTGCGCGAGAGGGACATTTTACGGCATTTCTGGACACCTATGGCAAGTTGAGGACTTGATCCCGGTGTAGTCTATTGACACGCACTACACTAAGCAGAAACAGAGTAACTAATGCAGTGAAGACTCACTAGCGGGTACGGTAGCATCAAAGTTCCAGTAAGAACAGTCAATGACAGCGTTCTAGGTGATAAATATATACAAAAACAACAAAAACAACGAAATATCGACGATGCACAATGATCGACGGTATGCGAAAATAAGAGCAAATAAGCATGCGTGAATATTAATGATGAAATATAATGTAATGTTATAGTTGTTCTGGCTGTCAGAGAAAACTTGAAAGTTTGAGAAACCATGAAGCTGTTGACTTCACATAGGGTACTAACTATTGTGGAAAAGGTCCCGTTATCGTCACGTCGTAATTATGTGATCAAATGAATACTACATACGTTGCACTTGTACTACATGTAACTATACTCATTGTCGCTCAATGTATAATATACATACATTACATGTTATTTCACAAAAATGGGCAATATGCTACTGGAAGATTGGCCTTGCTGATGTAGATATGTACAAGCATGCATATTGAAAGACATGTTTGCGGTAACATTTTTAACATATGGTGGAATTCTAATATTAAATTAATTTGCTTCTATCAGCTCATAATTCATGAATGGCAAGTAAACAAATTAGTTGATGGTCTCTTTCATATTTTGAAGCACACATACTTCCACTAACTAACAAAAGAACTGATGTGGAAGAAAGTGGGTAGAGAGAAAGGGAGTCATTAACATGGGATAGTCTAGTATCGCCAGACCCTTTACCTACCGCTACATGGGAAAAGGGTCTGGTAGACTGACATAGAGCAGTTTGTAAACTACAATCCACCTTATTGGTATGGTTACCTGGTGTCATACTCCTAAACTACACATTGGCAGTCTGAGCTGATGTGAGCCCGTGGTCATGTGTGTGCATGCTCCTTGCATGAGGCAGCAGTATGACCTTGTAGTAGGGCAGATTAAGGGAAATTTTTTGGTGTGATGGGGACATGCCTGATAAAAGCACCAAATTTTTACAAGAAAGTCTTGACACAACATCATCAAACATCAAGACTTATGATGATTATGCCGATTCTGTCTTTTTGCCTTACCTTTCAAGCAAATTGGGAGATGGACACACCTTGATATAGTCTGGGATACATATATGGATGTCTGCATCAAAGCATCAACAAGAGAGAAGCGGGGAAAGGGCATACGGAGGAAGGTGGAAGAAAAAATGTAGTACTTACTAATTGGATTGGTTTTCTGTGGAATGAAAAAATAAGCAGGAACTATTTGAGTTTCTCTCCAACAAGATCTCAATGTTTGAATACCCTGAAAGCAAGGAGTTATTTGTTACTCATGGTCAGAGTGATTTGGCAAATAAAATAACGTTACAGATACCACAGTGTGATCATGAGGAAGCAGATACGCAACTTATAGTCCATGGTGCAAATGCTTTGAGTAAGGGACAGAGTACCTGCCTTGTGTGCACAGTGGACACTGATGTAGTTGTAATTCTTGTCGGAAAGTTCTATTATCTCACCACCTTGAACTCAAACGCCACGCGATATCTGGGTTGCTTTAGGCTCAAGAAGAAACTTTTCTATTGGCATATAAACACCATATGCCACAAGGCATATGGTGTGAGGAAAGATCGTTGGCATTGCCTTTTTTTTCATAGCTTTACTGGCTGTGATGGAAAACGTTTGGCATTGGAAGCATGGAACAGTTTATCCAGATGTATCTACTGCATCTAATGTGGTTGCATTAAGCCCATTTACACATTTTGATGCTGCATCTGTAGCCTTCAGATGTTTGGAAAGATTTACTGACGACGTCCTGTTCCAAGAGTAGTAACATTGATGGTGTTAATGAAGCAAGAATAGATTTGTTTTGCCGAGACAACATCCCACCAACAACTGATGCATTATTGCAACATAGCAATGGACAACATCCCACCAACAGCTGATGCATTATTGCAAAATGCAATGCGATCAGCTATCAAGCTGGTGTGTAGACAAGGAGGCCAATGTTCACTCCAAAGAAGGCGCGAGCCAGAATCCTTGGGATGGACATGGAAATAATCCGACAAGAAGTGGGTACCTGTACGGATCACTCAATCAATTGCTAGAAAGTCATGTCAGGAGCTAATAAAATGTGGATGAAAGAGTGAGAAAGCCTGAGAATACATAGGCAATGAGCATAAGAATACATAGGCAGTGAGCCTGAGAATACCTAGGCAGTGAGCCTGAGAATACCTAGGCAGTGAGCCTGAGAATACCTAGGCAGTGAGCCTGAGAATAGCTAGGCATTGAGCCTGAGACAAGCTAGGCAGTGAGCCCAAGAATACATAGGCAGTAGGCCTGAGAATACATAGGCAGTGAGCCTGAAAGTACCTAGGCAGTGAGCCAGAGAATACCTAGTCAGTGAGCCTGAGACTAGATAGGAAGTGAGCATGAGAATACATAGGCAGTGAGCCTGAGAATAGCTAGGCAGTGAGCCTGAGACAAGATAGGCAGTGAGCCTGAGACAAGATAGGCAGTGAGCCCAAGAATACATAGGCAGTAGGCCTGAGAATACATAGGCAGTGAGCCTGAAAGTACCTAGGCAGTGAGCCAGAGAATACCTAGGCAGTGAGCCTGAGACTAGATAGGCAGTGAGCCTGAGACTAGATAGGCAGTGAGCTAGAGACAAGATAGGGAGTAAGTCTGAGACTAGATAGGAAGTGAGCCTGAGACTAGATAGGCAGTGAGCCTGAGAATACATAGGCAGTGACCCTGAGAATACATAGGAAGTGAGCATGAGAGTACATAGGCAATGAACCTGAGACTAGATAGGCAGTGAGACTGAGACTAGATAGGCAGTGAGCCTGAGAATACATAGGCAGTGACCCTGAGAATACATAGGAAGTGAGTCTGAGAATACATAGGCAGTGAGCTTGAGAATACATAGGCAGTGAGCCTGAGACAAGATAGGTGGTGAGCCTGAGAATACATAGGCAGTGAGCCTGAGACAAGATAGGCAGTGGGGCTGAGAATACATAGGCAGACAGCCAGAGACAAGATAGGAAGTGAGCCTGAGAATACACAGGCAGTGAGCCTGAGAGTCATAGGCAGTGAGCCAGAGACTAGATAGGCAGTGGGCCTGAGAGTACATAGGCAGACAGCCAGAGACAAGATACAAAGTGAGCATGAGACTAGATAGGCAGTGAGCCTTGAGAATACATGGACAGTGAGCTTGAGAATACATAGGCAGTGAGCCAGAGACAAGATAGGAAGTGAGCCTGAGACTAGATAGGCAGTGAGCCTGAGAATACATAGGCAGTGAGCCTGAGACTAGATAGGCAATGAGCCTAAGAATACACAGGCAGAGAGCCAGAGACAAGATAGGCAGTGAGCCTGAGACTAGATAGGCAGTGAGCCTAAGAATACACAGGCAGTGAGCCTGAGACAAGATAGGCAGTGAGCCTGAGACTAGATAGGCAGTCGGCCTGAGAATAGATGGCCAGTGAGCCTGAGACTACATAGGCAGTGAACCTGAGACAAGATAGGCAGTGAGCCTGAGACTACATAGGCAATGAGCCTGAGACAAGATAGGCAGTGAACCTGAGATTAGATAGGCAGTGAGCCTGAAACTAGATAGGCAGTCCGCCTGAGACTAGATAGGCAATGAGCAAGAGATTAGATAGGCAGTGAGCCTGATAATACATAGGCAGTGAGCCTAAGACTAGATAGGTAGTGAGTTTGAGACTAGATAGGCAGTGAGCCTGAGAATACATAGGCAGCGAGCCAGATAATACATAGGCAGTGAGCCTGAGACTAGATAGGCAGTAAGTCTGAGAATACATAGGCAGTGAGCCTAAGACTAGATAGGCATCAAGCACTGAGACTATATAGGCAGAGAGACTGAGAATACATGGACAGTGAGCCTGAGAATACTTAGGCAGTGAGCCTGAGATTACATAGGCAGTGAGCCTGAGACTAGATAGGCAGTCCGCCTGAGACTAGATAGGCAGTGAGCAAGAAATTGGATAGGATGTGAGCATGAGAATACATAGGCCATGAGCCTAAGACCAGATAGGCAGTGAGTTTGAGACTAGATAGGCAGTGAGACTGAGAATACATAGGCAGTGAGCCTGAGGATACATAGGAAGTGAGCCATATAATATATAGGCAGTGAGCCTGAGACTAGATAAGCAGTGAGCCTGAGACTAGATAGGCAGTGAGCCTGAGACTAGATAGGCAGTGAGCCTGAGACAACATAGGTAGTGAGCCTGAGAATACATAGACTGTGAGCCTGAGACAAAATAGGCAGTGAGCCTGAGACTAAATAGGCAGTGAGCCTGAGACTAGATAGGAAGTGAGCCTGAGACTATATAGGCAGTGAGCCTGAGACTATATAGGCAGTGAGCCTGAGACTATATAGGCAGTGAGCCTGAGACTAGATAGGCAGTGAGCCTGAGAATACATAGGCAGTGAGCCTGAGAATACATAGACTGTGAGCCTGAGACTATATAGGCAGTGAGCCTGAGACTATATAGGCAGTGAGCCTGAGACTACATAGGCAGTGAGCCTAAGACTACATAGACTGTGAGCCTGAGACAAGATAGGCAGTGAGCCTGAGACTAGATAGGCAGTGAGCCAGAGACTAGATAGGCAGTGAGCCTGAGACTATATAGGCAGTGAGCCTGAGACTAGATAGGCAGTGAGCCTGAGACTATATAGGCAGTGAGCCTGAGACTACATAGGCAGTGAGCCTGATAATACATAGGCCATGAGCCAAAGACTAGATAGGCAGTGAGTTTGAGACTAGATAGGCAGTGAGCCTGAGAATACATAGGCAGTGAGCCTGAGAATACATAGGAAGTGAGCCATATAATATATAGGCAGTGAGCCTGAGACTAGATAAGGAGTGAGCCTGAGACTAGATAGGCAGAGCCTGAGAATACATAGACTTTGAGCCTGAGACAAGATTGGCAGTGAGCCTGAGACTAGATAGGCAGTGAGCCTGAGACTAGATAGGCAGTGAGCCTGAGACTAGATAGGCAGTGAGCCTGAGACTACATAGGCAGTGAGCCTGAGAATACATAGACTGTGAGCCTGAGACAAGATAGGCAGTGAGCCTGAGAATACATAGGCAGTGAGCCTAAGACTAGACAGGCATCAAGTATATAGGCAGAGAGCCTGAGAATACATGGACAGTGAGCCTGAGAATACATAGGCAGTGAGCCTCAAACTAGATAGGCAGTGAGCCTGAGACTAGATAGGCAGTGAGCCTGAGAATACATAGGCAGTGAGCCTGAGAATACATAGGAAGTGAGCCATATAATATATAGGCAGTGAGCCTGAGACTAGATAGACAGTCAGGCTGAGACTAATAGTGAGCCTGAGACTAGATAGGCAGTGAGCCTGAGACCAGATAGACAGTGAGCCTGAGACTATATAGGCAGTGAGCCTGAGACTACATAGGCAGTGAGCCTGAGAATACATAGACTGTGAGCCTGAGACAAGATAGGCAGTGAGCCTGAGACTAGATAGGCAGTGAGCCTGAGACTAGATAGGCAGTGAGAGCCTGAGACTATATAGGCAGTGAGCCTGAGACTATATAGGCAGTGAGCCTGAGACTAGATAGGCAGTGAGCCTGAGAATACATAGGCAGTGAGCCTGAGACTACATAGGCAGTGAGCCTGAGACAAGATTGGCAGTGAGCCCGAGAGTAGATAGGCAGTGAGCCTGAGACTAGATAGGCAGTGAGCCTGAGACTACATAGGCAGTGAGCCTGAGAATACATAGACTGTGAGCCTGAGACAAGATAGGCAGTGAGCCTGAGAATACATAGGCAGTGAGCCTAAGACTAGATAGGCATCAAGTATATAGGCAGAGAGCCTGAGAATACATGAACAGTGAGCCTGAGAATACATAGGCAGTGAGCCTCAAACTAGATAGGCAGTGAGCCTGAGACTAGATAGGCAGTGAGCCTGAGAATACATAGGCAGTGAGCCTGAGACTACATAGGCAGTGAGCCTGAGACAAGATTGGCAGTGAGCCCGAGAGTAGATAGGCAGTGAGCCTGAGACTAGATAGGCAGTGAGCCTGAGACTACATAGGCAGTGAGCCTGAGAATACATAGACTGTGAGCCTGAGACAAGATAGGCAGTGAGCCTGAGAATACATAGGCAGTGAGCCTAAGACTAGATAGGCATCAAGTATATAGGCAGAGAGCCTGAGAATACATGAACAGTGAGCCTGAGAATACATAGGCAGTGAGCCTCAAACTAGATAGGCAGTGAGCCTGAGACTAGATAGGCAGTGAGCCTGAGAATACATAGGCAGTGAGCCTGAGAATACATAGACTATGAGCCTGAGACAAGATAGGCAGTGAGCCTGAGACTAGATAGGCAGTGAGCCAGAGATTAGATAGGGAGTCAGTCTGAGAATACATAGGCAGTGAGCCTGAGACAAGATAGGTAGTGAGCCTGTGACTAGATACGCAGTAAGCCTGAGACTTCCAGTGAGTCCAGCCGCTTCCTATGCAGATACAGCCAGTTCAGCCACTCCATGTCCAGGTATGTATACAAAAAAAAAAGTAAGATATAATTGGCTAGCCCATTAGTGTTATGATCGGTTGAAACACCACAACACATGTACAAGAATAAAACTACTCCAAAATGTGTACATTGTGTGTATGCATGTGTAGTGGAAAGATTGGATAAAATTGCAAGTAATCATTACGCTGGAACTGATGATAAAAAAGTATTGGGAGGGAGGAAGTGTTGGGGCGAAGGGATTGTCGTAGTTAGGGCTATAGAGAATAATAAGCTTCATGAGTCATGAAGGTTCAGTATAAAATGTTTATTAAGTAGTACACTTATGCTTTAAGGAAAACTTCGTAGATTGCTTAGCAAATAATTTTGACATTACTAATGTGGAGTTACACATAATAGCCTCGAAGACGATGGGTGTGTGTACATTTGTGTGTGCGTACCAGGGCTTCATACAGAATTTTTTTTTTTTGCGGGGGCGGGGGGAGAGTGGAACTTCTTGTGTACGTATTCTAAGTAGTCCACATACTTTGATGCACACTTTAGCAAAAGACTATATTGCCACATGTACTTCTTCACACTGGTCAATTGGTCGCATGCACTAAATAGCTCAGTTATTAATTGGAACATATGGGATAATTTGTAAATCATATAATTTACAATTTTGAGTGAGGAGGAGGGAGGAAGGCTTGTGCTAGGGAGTGTATGTATGTGTGTGTATGACAAGCGGGGGGTGGGGGGGGGGGGGGGGGGGTTGGAGGAAAGAGTATCTCTGTCATGATTATTATTTAAACTGGTAGAAATAATGACATGGAGGCAATCAAATGATATAAAATTAATAATAATTTTTAAAAAAACTTCATTGATTGTCTTTGGAGGCCAATTTAGGTACCTTTGAATCCTGTGGTAGCAAAGTGCAACTTTTTTTCATAAAGGGAGAAGGGGTTTGGGGGGTGCACAGGGAGGGGGGGGGGAGTGAGAAAGCGTCTATAGAGCACATGTTTCTAATCATTTTAACTTACTTGTTTTTGTTTTTTAATTATTAATTGTTCATTATTTATTTATTTATGTATTTATTAATTTTGTAGTGAATTCAACACCTCAAGCTGCAGAACAATTGTCTTCCACTTTGTTCCGTGAAACTACAATTTCCACACCGGTGCAAACTCTAACCACACGATCTCCGCTCTCTGAAATATTGAAATATCCTAATGTTACTCCAAGCCGTAAAAAAGGCACTGGGATTAAATCTTATGCTCGTGTACTAACTTGCATGGAGTCTTTACAAATATTGAACCAGAAAGAGCAAAAAAAAAAAGAAAGAGGAACAAGAACTTAGAGAAAAAAAGAAGAAGGAACGAGAGGATAGAAGAGCGCAGAGACTTGAAGAGGAGCAGCGTAAGAAAAAAGAACGAGAAGAGAAGAAATTACAGAGAGAACGTGAGAAATTGAGAAAGGAAGAGGAATAGAAGTCTAAGGCAGCAACAAGACAAAAACAAAGAGAAGATCAAGACAGAGTAAAGAGAGGCAGACATGTTAAGGCAAGAGATAAGGAAAACTGTGATATTGAAAAGCCATCAACTTCTAATTCTGGCCCCAAACGGTATCCCACACGCAAGGCAATGAAAACTAACGATCATACAGATCCTAAGGTTACAAGTGATGTGTGCATTGTGTGTATGGGTGCTTTTATTGATGATGTGGATGAAAACAGTGAAGTCACAGCGGACTGGATCCAATGTGCTGACTCTACTTGTGGGGTTTGGAGCCATATTGACTGTCTTGATAGACATGCTAATGACTATGTTTGTGCTATTTGCTTTAATGTTTTCAACTAATAACAATTTTCTCCGATTCACAATAAAAATTGGCAATTACAATTCAAGTATAAATGCTGGGTCGACTAAGTTATCATATATTCAATGTCCGGTCGAGGATAATATCATTGAACTCAATTCCCGGTGGACTGGACTGGTAGTGGTCGACACTATTTTAATTAATCTTTTCGTGTGGTCGAGGTGGCGGCTGTATACAATCTCTATGGGGCGGTCGACCTAACGTAGCCATGGTCGACTTATTATCTGGGGAGGTAGTCCAGTTCAGCCCTTTCCTAAGACTAGAATGGACCGCTGCTGTCGCCATCGGTTATGAAGGCCACTTCAGTTGCAATGAGCCCAGCCTGACTCCTCACCTGCGAGTACGAAAAAAAAAAACAGCAGTAAGAAAGTCAGTGGTCGATGATTGATGACTTGCGCTAATTGCAGTTTCTTGATAATTTACTACAGAGGGGATTTTTATTAATTTTTATTTTTTATTTTTTATACATATATACCATACGCTTTGCTATTTCACCAGTATCTTAACATACATGCATGATAGGCATCTGGTCGTCATTGTTTGAAAAAAAAATTATGCACTTAACTGTAACAACATATCTTTCCCATGTATGGGCAGTACTTAAGAGTGTGACTATTTCAGTGAACTTATGTTATTAGCTATCAGCTATCGCTCCTGGATACATATGATTTATCATCCATGGAGCATAGACTAACTGTCTCTCATGGAATCATTCTAACCTCAACAGACTTATATTTGCTTGAGTCGAATAACGTAATTTAGAGAATAAGATAGGAAGTACATTAACAGAAAGTAATGTTTGAGTAGATGCCATTAACATGATATTGATTTATTGTAATTGCTTTTGTTCTACATGCAGGCTGTGCCATGTAGAGGCTGCCTGCAGTATTGAAGTGCGGGATTGCAGAACCAAAACTTTGTTTTCTTCTGTACTCAAAGACAATTGTTGCACAACTGTTTTAATATTGATATTATTCTTACTGTATGTTTTGTACCAATAACTACATCTGATGAGTCATTGTGTATCAAATTCAATTATAATTAATTATTGTTATTGTACAAGTACTTTAAACCTATGTTTGAAATGACTTTAAGGGATGTGTATTTCGTTTTCATAGCATTTGCTGCGATAGGTATGAGTATAGCTAAATCAGATAACTGGACTCACACTGCAAGGTAATTTTGATTATTAATAATTTATACACACATGCTATATTGAAGTGCAGTAACTATATTTCATTCTTTTAACAATAATTTGCAACGCATGCCACTTCAGATGTTTATTACATTATAGTAGGTTGTGTAGATCATATTTCAGCGATAGGTGATGAAAAGTACCGCAGAGTACAGAAATGTACAAACATTCACACAAACACTGGCCGGTTCAATTGTCAAGGTTGTAGCGGGCACCTTTTGTGCCCGCCAACCAGATCACGTGATTGTTATGCCCCTATATATAGTTGCTTAGTTGTCACTAACCCGTGTATATTGTGCGTGACCCCTCATATCCAGTTGTTTCCCGATAAAAAACTGTAACTACTATTTGAGAACGACATACAGGGTGCTAGTTAGCATAATACACTGTAACTCTGGTGGCAGCATACCATTTATTGAAGGCGGAGTTGCTACCTAACCGGAGTACTCCCTCTTCATCCCCACATTACCTGCAGGTTGTATGGGGGCTGCTGATGGTGTCTACCAAGTCTGAGAATCGTGATACAAGTCATCTTTGATACATAAACTAAAACGTTTGCTTATTGTTGCTCAATTATTTATATAGATTTTGAGAAAACGTAGTATGAAGGCATAACGAAGTCCCAGGGGGGCGTGTCTGTGTTCTGCATACTATAATTGCTTGGTTTGGGGGTCATGGAAAACCAAACATTAGTTGAATAACCACCCAAGTAATTGTACAGGGTTAATTCAAGATTGGTACTCTAATAATATGGCTGACTATTTCAAGCCTTCAAGATGCTCTGAAACTGCATAGCCCTCAAAGTGCTCGTAAGTTAGGCTGCCGAGTCTTAGCCGAAGACCATACCCATCTGGCTTTTCTTAGCAACACCCCATACATGGGGTCAAAAGCTACTTTTTTTTTGCTTTACTACACCAGTAATATGGCATGCCAGGACTCCATGTTGCAGAATAGCTATACTAGTAGGTGAATTTTCCCACAACGTACATATACATGATGGAGCGCCGAGAGAACAATTCACTGTTTTCATTGAATTGCAATGTAAGCAATGGGTAAATTGCACGACAGTGTTTTAAAAAACTCAATACAGTTTGTTTGCATTTTAAAAATACTATAGTGCTGTCAACCAGTCACTACTTCATTTTCTCCTGAGCTGGACTACTGCTATTATCATTATTATTAAACTTACAGCTGAACTAGCTCTTCACCGAGATAAAATGATACCGTAATGAACTGCTTACCACTATGATTATTACGCTAATTGATTTTGTTTCCACTTGTTATGACATTATACTTACTACATACTAGAGCTGTTCTTAGGTGAGTGTGGTTAGTGTGTGTAAGTGTGGTTTACCCGATTATGGATAGACAACTTTAACATAATTCATACATTTCTGGATGAAATGGCTTCCAAGGATTTTGAGTGGTCCTCACTCACAAATCATGACTAGTGAGTTGCTGGTGACTAGTGAGTTGCTGGTGACTAGTGAGTTGCCGGTGACTAGTGAGTTGCTGGTGACTAGTGAGTTGCTGGTGACTAGTGAGTTGCTGGTGACTAGTGAGTTGCTTGTGACTAGTGATTTGCTCACGAAACAAAATTTGCAATAAATTTCTTCATGATATTAACCCTCAGTGCGCATGTGCAAGAGGGTTATAGTAGTCGTCCTGTCTGTTTGTCTGTCTGTTTCTCTGTGTGTCTGTCACACTCTGATTTTGGAAATTACTGACAATTAACAGTTGATTTAGGTATGAACTTACTCAGGAAGAAGGTTTAAGACCTTTTATTGTGCTACTTTTTTTAATTTCGGGCTAATCGTTGAGAAAATGAGAAGCTTTCAGTTCTCTGTAGGTACCAGCTTCTATGGGTAACACCCCCTAGTGGCACGTCATAATTACGTGAGCAAATAATTTCTTGCAGCCAGCGGTGTAGTTCGCTTTATGCTCAGGGAAGTTAGCAGAGTTGAAAGAAGTGAAGTTTCGCGTTGAAAAGTATATCGGTGAGTGTTTCTGGCTGGTTTAGCTTCTCTTATGAAGACAACGTTTCCGTACCGTTTTCATTGGTCAAGCTATTTTGATGCCTCATTAAAATAGCTAACAGATTGCTTGTTCTTTTGGAAGGAGATTATATTGTAATAGCTAGGTAGTGTTTAATAACACTGAGGGTTCGCACCTTTGGTGCTTCATTATCCAATTTTTAAAGCTCGCATAATTGTTATTATTCAGTCTGACAGTCAGCCAGTTTATGTGTTGAACTTATTATCTTAAATATGCGGTTTCATTTATCCTTGTAGTATACCTATATTGTTTCATTAGTTTACTCTCTGCATGACATACACTGTACTTCTTTGAATAACTCATGCCCTCGAATGAGTCAGGTTAAACTTGAATGGACATTTGGAACTCAATTTTACAGACTTTTTGGCTAAGTAATTGATTTAAGAAATGAAAAGGCAAAGTCTCACTTACCATTTCAGCTGAATTATGAAAAAAATTACGCACAACAGATGCTTCATTTTCTCTCGTATCCTTGATTCTCAGCTGTCATTCACTGTATTTAGCTCCACATCCTCCTAAAATATAATAAGCAACTATATATAAATTTCACTCTTGTTTGGATAATTCCATTCACGGATCTCTCTTGAAATCAGTTACCAACCAACTTTGGAAAACGAATTTTGGAACTTTTAGCTGGCATGATAAGGACAGTAAAAAACTTGACAGGGACATTGGCGGACACTGCTGCACATAATTTTGTGGCAATCTTAGTGTTCTCCATTCACAACAGTAAAGTTATAAAGATGGTGTTACCATTTTTGGTAAATTTTGTTTACGAAATTACAAAAATTTAAAGCACTCGCACAAACAAGGTAATTATTGGCTAACAACAATTCAACCAAAACAATACAATTGTAGTTTCTTCAGTGATACGCACTGATAGACACTAGCTAACTAACTTGATAGAAAGTGACCATAGCAATTGCAATTTCCTGGAGTAATGTTAATCACTCAAATACAGTAGAAATGACTAGATGCTTTTGTAATTTACTTGGTAACTTCATGCCATATCCGTTTTCTTGCCAATTACAGTGAAAATGATTGGACCGGAAAGACTGGATTATGTTTAAAAACAATATTATACATGATTTCTGCTGACCATGCATTTATTATATTTGGTAAGCAACAGCTGGGACATAATATGTTTCTTGCTTCCATCGGGTATGATTGTGATGGACTTTGAAATATTGTGACAGTTGGATGGTAACATTGAAGTGTGCCAATGTATTGTTTCTGGGTCACAGCAATTTCCACATACATGTAAAAGACACCACACCACACTTGTAGGCTTGTCTCAGCATGATATGTGTTCAATATATCTAAATTCTAAATAAAGCACAACTATATCTTTGCTTCTCTTCAATAACAGCAGCAATAGTAGTGACATGATACAAGTAATATGTATATTAGACATTCCAGAAAAAAATAGCCATGTACAGACATATGCACCCACTCTTGCAAAAGTGTTCAATATGATGTTCTTTTCCAAACCAATAAACTGCTTAGTAAAATTCATTAACAATCTGCTACATTGTATGCTGAAGTTTTGCTGAATGGAACAAATATAGGAACCGTAGGAAAATATACAAGATTAAATGAATTTGGAGGCCCTATCTATACATACCGGAAATTATCCTTAGATTTTCTTAGTATAGCTTATGCAAAGCATGCACTTTTATTGATGAAAACGTATAGATAATAGTTAGGCGCTGCTTCAGAGGGAACTACTGTGTTTTGGGTCTCTGAGGGATACTAAAAACAGTAGTTAACGATTGCCATGCAGCACCTAACTAATTTAGAACACAGCAACAGTTCCCACACAAAAATTACATATAGAAGCCCTGCCGGCACTACATATAGAATCTCTCCCTGAAAAACTCAAGGGTTTTAAAGTCCCTCTGTCACAATACAAAAACTACACAAGCTATGTTCTAAGGATAAAGTGTTTCTGGTGTACACATCCAAATACCCACAACGTCAATATAAATTACTCCTTAATTATCATTCCCCAATAAGCTGACCTTTGAAAGGACTGGATGACTGAAACTCATTAATAAACTTTCAAAATAATGAGAGTTCATAGTTAATGAAGCATCAAAAACCTCTACATGCAACAATCAAGAGCGCTATCAAAGGTACCACTTACATGTATTAGGGTATACAGATGACAGGAAAATTAAGGTTGGAAGAGGGTGTACATTATTACCATAACGCACTCTGGCTCTTTTAGTCATTCAAACATGAAACTAACGGCTTCTATTTTTGTAGGCAGAACATCGTATTAACACTTTGAAATTACCTGATTGAGATGCGTTACGTTCTTCCATGACAGATGACGGCAGAACTAACGGTACACTATCGTCCACAGCAAACATCTTCACTCTCCCGCTACATTCCTTCAGTTTCTTTAGTTATGGACAGGAAAGGAGGAGTACAATGTCTGAGAGAGTTCGTCGAAGAAGTAGCTTTGTCTGGTGGAGCCAGAGCGCGCGAAGCGTTTCGGTAAAGGGTATATTGCTAAGCCAGATCGACTAAGTCTAGCTTATGCTAGTGAAATTCTTTACCAAACGCTAAAAACCGCCTGAGTCTGGGCGCATTTATTTGGCTCACAGAAACTCCGCCCACTATGAACTGTGAGCCCATGGGGTAAAGGGTTCAGACCTTCAGAGCAGTAGTCGATATGTAGTGTGGTGCGCGCTCGAGAGAATTTGGCATCCTGATTTGTAAGTAAGAAGAGCTGGTGGGAACAAAAAAAAATTGAAATTTCTCTCCTTGCATGAGTATGCAAAGTTTCATGGGCGGTAGAGTGGGCTATATATCAGTTTCACTACTGTGGAACTGATTTAAGACAGACACAGTTAAGGCAAAATATTGTTGGATCACTTCTTTGAGCAGTCTGTAGTAACTAGTACTGTTTTTTTTTTTTAATGAGACAACCGATATACCAGTAAAATTACCCTTTATTTATGAATGTTTAGCAAAAAGCTATTGTGCACTTTAAAATAGACTTTTTCAGACATTTAAATACCTTGTCAATCCAGTCTTCGTGGCACATTAAAGTGTGACAAAGCAGACTTGATTGATTTATAGTCAGAACAGATGGAATAGTAGTTCAAAAGCATGCTTAATAGACTTTGAAGAAGCAGAAAGGAGAAGCATTCATTCAAACTGCCACTGTTAAAGTTATATAAATACATTAATTTTGACTTTGTTACAATGTATGACATAGTAGGTAAAGGGTTCTTGCATGTAGAGATTTGGTGAAGGAAAGACTTGGTAATGGCTATTTCTGAATGTTATTTAATGTTATTTCTGAATGTTATTTCTGAAGGTTAAGTCTGATAAACTTGAAGTGTGTATGTTGGGTAAAGTTCTTCTGTTAATGTATAGGGTTGTAAAGAAAATATTTTGTACAAGATTTCTTAGTGTTTATGTCAAAGTAAAAGTTGTTTGCAAATAGGGACATGACATGGTAAATGGTGAAAGGAACTGTGTCATTGCAAAAGCTTCAAACTTATCAGGATATGTGTAGGTGGCCAAACCAAATCTTTGTGTGAATAGGAGTGTTGTAAAAAGCAGTCACTATATCATATTTGCAACGAAGAAGACTGTTGTAACACAGTGCCTATCGAATATAGAGATGTCAGGGAGGTGGAAATGATGGGTATGAAAATGTTCTTTTACAAAAAAATTAAAAAAATTTTTGTTATATTCAGAGCAAGTGTTGTTCTCCGTGCAAGGAATATTATTCTAGATCCTTCAAGGAGTTGGTAAGTAAGTATATAATGAGATTGAAAGTTGATGAGCTAAGCATGTGCAGATGCTCTCTGGTGTACCAAAAGGAATGGGTGCACATTTTATAGGAAGATTTAATGGAAGTGCTACAGAGTTTTCAAGCATGTAGTTTGTTAAGGGGCATACTTATAATGGTTTACTGTATGTGTGTAGGATTGGTAAAGTGTCTTCATATGTGACCGTCTACAGGAAAATCGGGCACAACGCGGCCCCAACGAAAAAAATTTTTTTTTGCACTTACACACTCCTCGGCAAGCAGATATTAAGCTCTCCAAGTTTTATCGCCGTAGCTTTAGCCATTCCCGCTATATATCACCTAACCGTTCCCTTCGTTAGGCTTATTTAATACAATTTTTAGAACAAATCGATCTTTTTGCGATGTCTACGCATGCCGCGTTGTGCCCGATTTTCCCATAGACGGTCACATATATAGGGCTTACAGCAAACTATTTGGTAAAGGGTTTGTTAGTGAGTCTTTTCCATATTGAACTAATATTAATTCAGTGTGGACTTTTTTTCCATATTGAGCTAATTTGGCAAGCAAAGCAAGACTCTCCTAACAAGTCTCAATTGAGATTTTGGTATGTATATGTATATGGCAAGATTCAAAGAGGTCAATGTATGTCCACCCCCGGGGCTGCTTTAAAGCGTAAAAATTAGCGAGGGCACAAGAAATTCAGATTAAGTATTGGTTAACATTATGAACTGTATTGTTTGTTCCGGTCTCCCAAGTTTTGTTTAAAACCGTAGCTAACTATTCTAAAACTACTAGTTTGGACATATAACTTGTCAACTAAATCTAAAATGCTGTTTACTCACCTCTTAGCTACTAATCCAGAGTGCAGAAGAGGTGCTACAATCACTGAATCCTCTCATCAAAGTGCCTCTGCGAGACCATTCTTGGCAGGCATTTCAGGAGTGCTTGCTTAGTTTCTCAGTTTTCGGTGTCGCCTGGTTCCAAACTATTATAAATTATAATTTATAATACTGTATAATTTTTGTTTTTTTGTTGTTGTTTATTTGTTGTGTTTTTTTTTAAATTATATACAATGATTCATGGGGGCATCTCAAGTATTGCAACTTATAGCTTCATAGAATACAACTAAGCTAACATTTATCTATGTACGAAATACTTGCTATCCATATGAAAAACATGCTACCTAAAAGGGAAACAAAACTGAGGCTACATGCCAGGATGACTAATTTAACCACAACTACATTTTTTTAAGTGGTTATGACATCACTGCCCAGTAAAAAAAAATAATGCAGCTGGTTTTACCATGGCAGTCAGCAAAGTCCTTAGAAAGAGAAGTAGGCCTTACTACAAAGAACCATCTTTGGCAGACATTTATGTAATTGACTTCAAGAGAGCTAAGCAGCATACTGAAGAAGAAGATACTAATATATCTACGGCCATTGCTAAACATGCAGTTTGGGAATCTTCAGAAAATTGTTCTCCTTCACATTTCTCTGAACCCTTAGAGATTCATCAAGAATTAGGGAATAAAATCAAAAAAGCATTAAACGGATCGAGAAAGGATTCTCCAGTTGTTCGAATAAGTGTGTCCTTCAAACAGCTAGCGTTTAATAGTGATTTGGAAATGTTAGGCACAAAGAAGCAAAAAAATCGTGGAGTGCAACATTACAAAATAAAACAATATCAAGACCTAGACTGTCTTCTCGGTCAAAACTGGCATTATAGAGGTCTAAATAGTAGTGGAGACTTTGGCTATGTAATTCTTAATACTGTTGATTTTTATATTTATACTGCACACACTTTAACAGAATATTTTCCTTCTCCATCCTTTATACCACAAAAAAGCAAACGTCACATGGGACATATTTTAATTTTTTGTTTCATTAGGGGTGATGGTACACCTAGCATGTTTGGGAAGGACAAGAATATATTTTTAACTAGTCATTAAGTTTTGTCAACATCATGAAATATATACAAATATGAACAAAAGTTTACAGTGATTGAGCAAATATGACGTAAGTATAACACTTAGCTAGTACAAAAAAAAAGAATACCAATAAATGTTTATGAAATTTCTTTCTCTATTGCACTTTATTTGGTTATCTCAAGTTCATTGCAAGTGCAGATATTGTGCCCTCTACCTTTACAACCACTGCAAGAATGGATTTCTTTAGTACGGCCAAATTTTTGAAGGTCTTCTACACGATTAAGTTTGAACAGTAATTGTGTTAATGCCTCATGATCACGGTGATTAGTACTTCTGAAATAATTCTTTGTTATGTCATTTAATTTTTCCAAACTTTGCTGAGAGAATGGAGACAAGGATCCAGAAATTTCCAGAAATTCTGGTACATGGCTTACAAAATAGCTGTACAATAATATTCAAAATTAGTCACAGAGGCCATATACAGGTCACAGGTAGCTATTCTAAAATATTCAAGAAAACTTACTTGCTCACTTGCAAGGATACCATTGTTACCGCCTAGCAGGAACAGGCACCACCACCACCAAAGCTATTGAACACTCACCAGCACCTCTTAGCACCTACTCAATATTGCTCGCTAGTTAACTACCCGCAACAAAAACCGTTAATGGCACCACTTAACCAGTGTGGAAACCCAATGAATTAGGTATTGGTTGACAGAGCAGAACTCATGGGTCTCGAATCCGACCGTAACTTTTTGATATATATATTAAGTGAAAAACAATAAAGAAATTTTAAACGGAGTAAACAAAAACACAATAGAAAAATGTATGGTGACTACGGCAGGGTCGATCAACTTTCTGCCGAGATGGCGGATGGTTGCGGGCGTCCCTATAGCTTCCCACTTGTCCAGGAGCACACTGAGGTATTGAAGAATGTTAGGAGAACCGTAGCCAGTGAATATTTCGTTCTGTATTGAGTACAACAAGAGAAAACCTCTATAAGATAGTAAGATTGATATTGTAATGTATTGGAACTTAACAGGATGTACGTTTTTGGGGGTGTGTACTTTTAGAAACATTTGTATTACTAATGTCCAACATTTTTTGACATGCAATGAGAAGAAGGGAAAACAACCTTTTTAAAAGGAATTTGTAGATACATATTATTTTAATTATGGATTGCTGGTTAAAATTTTTCTTCTAATTGGATAACTAATTAAGATATTGTTGGCCTTGAATAAATATACTTTAATACTTGATTAAACTGTTAGTGAAACCGTAGTGGTCCTGTTACCAGCTTGTTGCCAGCTGATTTCAATGTTGTTACACTTGCACAAGTTTATGTTGGCAAGTCCACAACTTCAGACTTGGCAAATTGGTTGATTGTTGGAGTGAAAATTCAATAAATGAAGAAGGTCCATAAACATTATCATGGAAGTTTTACATGTAAAGGTCTTTTTAGAATCCTTTGTTTGTATGTATGTGTGTTTGTAGGCCTGAAATACCTCCTAACTTTGTCTTAGTTATTGAAGTGTATCATATGGTAAGTGTTGAATATGTTTGTATATGACGTTCTCTTACTAATAGCAATGTTGACGATCCAATAATGACTTTAAGCTTACCTTACCATATGTTACTGTGTAGCTATGTTTCCATACACTCTGTCAAGCCTAGCGATTGCAATATGAATATTAGTGTGTAAATGTGATAACACATACATTATTATCTCATCCCTATGGCTGGAATGTATGCAAAGCTTTGGTTACATGTCAACAGCTGTATAACAATATAATATAATAGTTGTCAACAAAATAATTTAGGTTAAATTAATTGCTGTCTTATAATTTAGTTTAAATTATTGCTGTTTTATAATTTAGTTTAAGGTGGCGGTGTAGTGTTTCTCCCACTCATTCTAAGCGTAATAATTATTTCCCACCAAAAACCACATCCCACTTCTGACTTATTTTCACCTTATCGGCGAGCGACACTTACAGGGGTAACACAATTGAAAATCGGGGATGTTTGTTTATTTATATATATGTTTGGACGTATGTATGTCATTTTGTACTTTGACCCTCCGTATTTTTGTGTTGGCTCTGCGTTCGACCCCGTTCCAAACTTCACTAAACAGAATCCTCAGGTTTAGCGACCATTACCGTAACCCTTAGAAATTGAATTGTTTACCGCTTTGAATTCTTTTGCGGGTGCAGTTATAAAGCAAAAACTTATGGGAGCTCCATTTCTATTCGAGTTAGTCGCTATTTGTCACAGTTATAAGCCCTATTCAACAGCATTAACTTGTAAATTCATTGTCCACTAGACGAACCACGAAGGTAAGTCTTGCGTAGGTATGTTCAGTTGTGTGAAAGTATTGTGCGTTACAACTACTATTAAGAATGTCACAAAGAAAACTTTAAATAACGTGACTTGATTTTGTTGCTTCTTTTTCAATTCAAACGGTTACGGGGAGCGGTTACTATGGCATTGAATCCACTTTACCGCATATACTTAATTTAAAAACTCGACTTTATTTTAGTAGCTTGAGCGTTAGTTGTTAAAATCAATCATTTAACAATAGTGTAGTTTAAGGCTCGCTCGCCATTTGTGCTCAAGCACACCACTAGTGATTAGTGTTTATAAGGCTGGCAATTAACACCAGTGATACATATAATTAATATAATACAGTGAATGAATGCTATACATTGTACAAGGTAGTGAGCAAGTGAAGGAAACAGTTCAAGATGAGGTATTAGTGTTTTGCACTGCCTCAGTTGGTTCTCTAATTCCACCATATCTAAATCGGGGACATGCTAATTCTGGAAGCAATGAAGAAAATAAAATTTTCTCAATTTTGCCAGTTGTAGTTTCCACCACTTGGCATCTCTATAGATGCGTTCAACATGTAGTTCTTTGTTTGTTCTCACAACAAAAAGTCGCACCATGTTTTGTCGACACAATAAAGTTGGCACTGTACTTGGTACCAGTAGTCATGCCTGTTTTTCAATTTCAGTTCTTTTTTCTCATTTAGGGTGAGACAAAATGTAATTTTCTCGCATGCCTCACTGAGGTACGAATCCCTGCATGAATACGGACATTTGATTTCCAACAAGCCCACTGTTTCGGATTGTGAATATTGATCATGGACAATACCATCTGGAGTTGCAGCTAACCAGTTGTTATGGCGAGAGATGAAAAGTCCACATTCTTCAACGGCCAAATGAGAATGTCCGTTTCTGTGTTTATATGCTATATATTCACATTTAGCTTTGTCTTCCATGCTTGTGCCATGATTTGTTGCAATGTTGCCGCCAAATGTATTGTATAGCAGAGCCTGAATTTTCTTCATCTTCTTTGTAGACTCTCTCATTTTAGCTATTCCATCAACAGAAGAAGCCGTCAATCTCTTTCGTCTCTCACTTATCCAGTCTTGATCATTAGCTTGACTTCTCGTGCGTCGTTCTATTTCATCAGCTTCTTATTGAGTGACACACACACATTGGCTTTGAAATAGCTTGACTTCAAAGATCTTCATGGGATAAATCATCAACTACTTCTTCTTGTGAGGTACCACCATCACGTCTGTTGTAAGATTTTCGAGCTGCTGATGTGTCATCCATATTCGCATATTTGCTTCTTCGCCGCTTGTCCTTCACTTCACTTGTAGCCTTCCGCTTCTGATCCTTGGTGCAAACATTTGCTGAATGTGTTGCTACATCAGTAAATACATTATTTGGAGAAGTTCCTGTCATCTGTCGCCATGCCTGTGGCCCCCAGTCTCTGCCCAAATTCTGTCTAAGTCCAGCTCCCATGCACCTGTGATCCCAGGATCCACTCTGAGATCTGTTATAAAATTTACCACTATCAAATTTGGCTCTAATATTCATCCAACTTTCTGCCAGGTTTGTGGTAGCATTACCAAGTAGTTGCTCGGCTTTTCCAACTAGTCGACTTAGCAGAAATTGAACATCGTGCAGTAATTTCTGGTCGACATTGACTCTTGTAAGCCCACCTCATCTGGCATCCAACTCAGTTTCTGGATCATCTGCGATAGTTTCTTCCCACAACCTTTCTTGGTCATCAAGTAAATCTGTGTGGTAAATAAAAAATGAAGCATAAAGGAACTCATGCACATTCAAAGAAAGAGCATATAAAAAAATTAAATGAGGTGAAAGATGTTACTAAGTTGATTGCCACATAAATGTGTTTTGGTAAATTAAATATACATTTCTTGCTTTGTTTTTTGGTGTTAGTTGTGTGTGCTTGCAACAGAGTAATTGAACATGCTAATATTTGAGCTTGTCAAAAATAATGAATCGACAAAAGGATTTATTTTTTATACTTAGTCTCAGGCTTGCACAATATTAATCAACACATAAAATTGTTTGCAATAATAATACTAATTTGAACACATAAATCACTCACCCGAAAAACTTGTGTCTTCATTTGTTGGCAGCATATTTGGATTGTTGGTTGCGGAGTGGCCACCATTTTCACCTTCAGAAATAGCAGATAAAGAAGAGGATGCTGGCTGACACGACACTTCAGAAGTAGAAGAGTGCTGAAGAGTTTCCTTAGCAGACTTGCAGAAGTCCAGACTACACTTGTCATGAATGCCAAAGCAGTGCAAGGGACCATTTAGAAGATCTCGCTTCAACTTTCTGAGTGCTTCTTTCTTGTCATCTTCCATACTTCGCATCCTGATTGCTAACTTGCTGTAGAAACCAAACGCTTGCGCATTCTCTGGGTAAGCCCACCACTCCCCTTGTAGGATGGATTTTCTTGAACTAGGCGTTCAAGTGCGCCACGATAACATTTACATGCGTGGTTAGCACATTCTAGTTTCTTGATAGCTGGACCCCATACTGGCACATTCTGAATAAGAGGCGGATACACAGAACTATCTCCATCACCTACAAACTTCATGTACCAAACTCCGTGGACCTTTTCTACCTCTAAAAACCCTTCCAAAATGATGTCTGCCTCCATTTCTGACGATGATTTGCTCCAGTTCTTGTAGCAAACATGCTGATCTTGAGGTATGCTGGTGGCACAGGCATGGCAGTGCTCGTTTCGAACCCCAATATAGAGGAGCTTTCCAGTTCGTCTACCGATTATAATGCCAACCCCTGAATTAGCATTATAAGAGTGTTTTTGTGTGAACGCTTGCTCCATCCACCATCAACAATTACAGAAAATGGCTGGAACACCTTGATAATAATCTTCATTTTCCTCAGCCCATCTATTTTCTTCTTTTCCAGCACTTGTCATCGACTCCAACAATTGTTTCTTCCAATCCTCACCAATATCTCTTTCTGTATTTATAATACTTTTCTTCGTCATGACTGAAACCCCAAGGACACTCATCGCTTCTTCAAATTGGCTGTGGCCACTACCAGTGGACATCTGTCCCCACACAGCTGCAAGGTTACACTCCCACCTATTAATAAATATTATCTTAAATATTGATAGCAACAATAATAGTGATAATTATGACAGTAATAACAATTTTTATAATAAGAATTAATTGTACAATAATAATAATTACAATTATTATGACAACAATAATATAGTAGGACTTCAATTATTAGAACAATTAGTTTTACCCAAATACTTGGCACATGCAGACACCAGCAATTGTATTGATCACACCCTCTCCAAGCTATCAACAATACATTTTGTATAAAAACACCCCTTGGTCATAATTGTTTAGATAAATGAAGTTGCGCCGTAAAAAAATTGCATATTAACAACAACAGCAGCTATAATAACAGGAATAATAGCTAAAATAACACTAATAGCTAATAATAGTGCTAGCAATGACAATAATAATAGCTACATCAATCATAGCATTCCTGTACATTTCATACTTTTTTAATTTACATACCTATTGTAACCTTTCGGACCCTTAACTTTCTTGGAAGTCTCAAGTGTGACAGTCTGGTCACAAGTAGAGCACTCCTGTGAAGACAGAAGCCAGACCACTTCTACTTTCCCTTGATACTTCAATAGATCTATCACAACTTGAAGCATGTCTGGCCACTTGGTCTACATACTCCAGCATGTTGCCCACATTGATTACTCTGCTCCCTTGTGCCACCATACCTGGAGGAGAATTTGCTTCACCAGTGCTTCCCAGCCCAACTTTCTTCTCCACAAACTTTTTTGTGGGAAGCTTCTTCTTCACATATGCTCTCCTGCTTTTGTGCATGCTGTACTTCTTGTTCTTCTGGTTCTTCTTGTTACCCATATTCCCAGCCAGCCAGTCTTCCTACCATCTAAAACTACCCGCGTGGCTTCTACAGCTGATGCGTGGGCGATTTCCCGCGGTTGTGGTATTTTCCCGGGCTTTTCTTAAATCAGTTGGTTTGTTTGCTCTGGTGGACTATTTAGTTCCCTGCAGACAACCTGAGCTGTGGGCAGTGGCTTATTCCAATTATACAAAGGTAGGGGCAGGGCCTCTCGAAGAGTTTCGCCTTGAGAAGTGGAAAGTTGAAAAGTTATGGCTCCAGATTGTGGCCGCGGGAAAGTATAACACCAGCTTTGATTTAGTTTTTGGGCTTCTATGGTCAGAATCTCTTCGAGAGGCCGTCAAGTAAGTACATACCTGTGTGGAGAAGCTGGTGAAGTGCAGCTTGGCTGTCCGCGTGTGGCTCTATTGTCCGCCATAATCTCTTCATAATTGATTCTCCATTTTACTCCCCAAATTGCTTTTGTAGCCCAATATGTCATTTCATCATGTCATTTTTATAATAAACGATAATTCTTGTAAATTACAGCAGAAAATAAAGGATGAATGATACAAAAATTAATGTTTTTAAAAACTAGTGAATATTCATGAGGCGACCCTATACCGGAATCTTAAATTATGGCTGTCTTATTTAGTAAAATTATTGCTATCTTATAATTTAGTTTAAATTATGGCTGTCTTATTAAGTTTAAATTATTGCTCTTATATTTAGTTTAAATTATTGCTGCCTTATATATAGTGTAATGACAACAAGCAGATGAGAAGACGAGTTTTGTCTAAATTAATACGATCAGTAAGTCAAAGGTCTCCATGTCATTGGTTGCTATAGTAACCCTCATCTTTATTGTAGGTAAAGAGAGTGCCAACACTCACCAGGAACAGCAGATATTTATTGGTAAGGAGTTACAACTTGTGGTTGCGTTTTTTTGTTCTTTTCATTCATTCTTTTATTGCCTTTAGTGTACGAGACCATCTACGGATGACGAGGAAAAGGAGGAGGAGTAAGAGGAAGATGAATCATCAAAAGGTAAGGGATGTCAATCGCATACTTTTTTAGTGCTGTCCAGAAATGCCGTAAAATGTCTACTCCATCCCACTGTCCCATGGGATTGTGGGATATTCCACGGGATGTCCACCTGTCCCTATCACTCATGCATGTGTGTCCCACTTCCATCCCACGATCCCATGGGACATTCCATAGGATGTCCACCTGTCCCTCTTACAGGTGCATGTGTGTCCCATGGGATCATGGGATGGGATGAACAATGGGACACACGCATCTGTAAGAGGGACTGGTGGACATCCCGGGGAAAGTCCCGCAATCCCATGGGACCGTGGGAGCATGGACATTTTACTGCATTTCTGGACACCTATGGAGTTATTAAGGGAGTGGCTCATAGTCCAACTGCAATGGGCAAGATTTTGGCTAAACAATTTCCTCTCAGTTCGTTTTACTTCATTCGCTGATTCTCCCACAATACTATAGCAATGTAAGAGCTGAATGAGCAGTTATTCTAAAGTGTTAACCCTCTCGTTCCCGAATTGTTTGGACGCGCGCGGAAAAATCTAATCTTCTACCGCGGAATAGTGCATTACCGTTTTATTTTTTTAACTCGATGCTGGCTGGGAAAACCCCATAGCAACCATGTATCACTAAATAGACATAGAGTTTGGGATTCCCCTCATTTTTTGATTGAGAAAATTGAATAATATTTAGGCCCTCTACTATTACTTTAAAAAAAAAATTTTTTTCCCCAAAAAATTCCACTTTTCCCATCAATAAAAAAAAAAAAAAAAATAGAAATAATATTGTTTGATGTACTTTATACCAATATTATATTAGTTCAACAATAAAATATGTTGTTTGCTGTGTTTGGTACTGATTGTGATCATGTAAGAGACATCTATGAGTGTCCACAAGGAACGTATGCCATCGGAGGTTGAGCTCCACTACAAAACAATTTCAAAACACAAACAACAAAAATATTTGTAATACAAACAACAAATTATTCATGATCCTATATAATTGCAACTTTATGATGTATTGTATGCGGTTTCATACAGGATTTTTGTTCGGGAGGGAGGGGGGGTGGGGCTCCGAGTGTACTTCGCCAGGTCTGGCATCTTCTCCTTCATCAATGGAAGACTCTGCTCCTGTTGCCTCATCTGCGTCCTCTTCACAATTCCTCTTCACAATCCAGTCGGTGACTGCATACACATCTGGTCCTAGTAGTACATTCTGGTAAAAAAAAATTAAATTTTTTTGAAAATTTGAAATTGTTCAACAAACCACAACCCACTTTCAAATCTCAAAACTCAATGATAGCTATAAATAAGTCCTTTCCACAACAGAAGCTTGCTAGTTTTCAAGAGAAAGACAAGCTTACATCGATCATCTTCTTGACTTCCATTGTCAGTGTCAGAGTTGACGGGGTCTGGTCCCCAACCCTGATACAGGGCCTCCTATAGCCTTAGATGTCGTCTCCCTCTTCTCCGCTTGATCCTGAGTCGCTGGAGTTAGTATCAAGCAAGTCTAAAACTTCCACAGCACTGTAACTGGTAGACGCCATCTTTCCAAATTGAGTTTGAAAAAAAAATTTTTTTGCATAGTTACCTGGATCACACGACACGCTCACTTTTTTCCTATGATGTATTAAGCATTACCTAAGACTGTACGAAATGGGGAGGCCCCCAGTTGAACTGCGATTTTATAAAAAAAAAAGAAGACAGTAAGTCAAACCGCAAAGTCTTAGTCGGCAAAGAAGCGGTTGTTTCAATGTGATACGGAAGGCTACTGGGCTCAAGCAATTTTTCGCTGCTTCTACAAAGCTCTGGAGATGACTGGATCCATAAATGAAGCTGCTGTGAAGAAGGTAACTTTTTTTAAAATTCGACGGAGAACCGATGTTTTTTTTTTTTGCCGAGGAAGAAATAAACGCAACTGCTGTGAGGTACTGTCGAAGCAGCCCTTGCTGAAAGCTATTTTAGATGCTTCTCCAATGCATTGGGCACCTGTGTATGCAGTCTGAAGGTTCTAGCTATAAAGTAACTATTTTTAAAAATTCGGAGAAGCCAACCAGTCTTCACCCGCTTTTAAGCGGGATTGGGAACGAAATGGTTAATCCATGGTTGCGGTACACACCGGGTAAATTATTGGCCACGCCCATGCCACTAAGAACTCTCTCAAGCAAATCTGAATAAGTGCATGTACACCAAACAGACAATGATGTAGAAACTCCTTACAATCATTAGCTCTAATTAAGTTACTTTGTATTCTTTTATTTAGTTACTCTATCCAGAGAGAATGTGATCCAGTCTGAATTCATTCAAGCTGGAGAAATAGTCCTCACCAGGGACAGCCTCACTCAAACAACACCTTACCCAACTATGGTAAGTTCCGAGGAGAGATTATAGTATCAATGATATTTATAGAAATAATTCAGCTTCACAGTTTTAGCCCGTGTGATATAAGTAGGAGGGAGGGAGCTGGTTAATGGGTGGTTTTTGCAGATAAACTTTAATCGTCACAGTAGTGCATTTGGTTTGTTTGTGTGTTTGTATGTATGTGTAGAATCAGGACATAGTGAGCAGTGTAGAATTGGTAGTGAGTGCAGACCCACTGTATGAAGGCCGACTGGTTCCTGGACCAGTGGAAGGATATTTGGTAAGGAGTTACCAAATGTGCAAATAATAGATCATTTCTTTCTCAGCCTTCTTTTACTCATTAGATGTATTCTCTCTCTTTCACAGGCTTTTTTAAACAATACAGAATTTCACCAAAATATTTTAAATTCTCTATTGTTTAAAAATAGCCTGTGAAAGAGAGAGAATACATGAAATATAACTAGTGTTTATTAAGGAATAAAAGCAAATATGTGAGATACTTTGTGGAAGGGCAGTGTGTGCATATATTAGATGTTTGGTAAGGTGTGGACAACACGTAATACACAGAGAAGTGGGTGACCTTTTTTTTATTGCAGGACTATTATGGCTCCACTTCATGGAGTCGTGGCTGGTTTGTGCTGAAGGACTCATCTTTAGTTTGGTGGTCGAGTCAAGAAGAGCGAGACCAGGAGGTAAGAGCTGACAGTTAGCTACTAGCTCTGTGAGTGCAGCTTACATAGTTCAGACGCTCAACTAGCTCACTATTTGTGGTGAGACTAATACAATATTAAAACAAATACTTTTCTAAAATTTTAGTTGCTTGGTAAATGTTTTTTTAGCTGTGGCAGATGTAATAGGAGTTACAAATAAGTTGTGCTACATAAATAGAGTGTGCACACTAGAAATGCTGGTGATTGACAAAATTGAATATCATATGCAAATAAGGTCAGTTTTTGTTCAATTTTTATTAATATTTTGCCAGCCAATTAATAATACAGTTGGTCTAAAAAGAGAGGGGAGGTAGGTGTGTGTGCGTGGGGTGGGGGGGGGGGGGGGGGGGGGGGGGGAGGAGGGGTGCTCAGCTTTCCCTTTTATAATAGTGGAGTGGCTAGAGTCCCTCAGCAACCCCCTCCTCCATCCTTCCCCCTCCTCCACCCTTTCCCCTTGCTGCTATGCCAGTGTAGTAGCTGTTATGTTCCATAAGCAATGGTTGTATTGTGTGTGTTAGCCTCCGTCTCTCCAGTGGGACTTGTCTGAATGCTACAAGACTGTTGTGAATGCTTCTCCCGTAGACTGCGGCTGCAAGAATGCTTTCATTATTCCTCTCTCTTCTCGAGACAGTGACAAAGAGTAAGCATTTTAAATGATTTAACATGTTGCAGGCAGAAATTGTCCTATTGAAGTATTTTGTTAGCTGCATTGTGTAGCCATTCATGTTTATCAATTCAACATCATTAGGCTGTATTGGCTTACTAAGTGAATATGATGAATTTTTTGTCTGTATTTGAATAGAAAAAAATTTTTTTTAAAGATGTGATTAAATGTATTATGTTACAATTTATTTAATGATATGAAGCAATTAACCCTATTGATGCCATAACCACATATATGTGGGCGAGAACAGGTACACAATCTCTGGATTAAAAAAAAATCTATTTTAGATTAAGCCGTCA